>Ga0181523_10000023_pt1 | contig 140611 bp, 125 predicted proteins | sample PEATcosm2014_Bin_43_FD_119752 | JGI IMG/M metagenome (GOLD analysis project Ga0181523, IMG submission 119752) | Peatland microbial communities from MTU Mesocosm Facility, Houghton, MI, USA - PEATcosm2014_Bin05_30_metaG | ecosystem: Environmental > Terrestrial > Soil > Wetlands > Peat | place...
AGAATTTACAATGAGCGCGAGAGCGCGACCGGGGGGTCGCGCGCGGACGAGGGCGTCCGCCCCACTTTGGCTTGGTCGGACGTTGTAGAGAGGTAGGAGGGACAGGACACTCGCCTGCATTTCACACGTGCGCCACAACTAGCGGCGGAGCAGCCGGTAGGCCAGCAACAGCCATGCGGCGATGAAGGACAGCCCGCCGATCGGAGTGATGGCGCCGAGCGCTTTGATTCCGGTGACCGCCAGAATGTACAGGCTGCCGCAGAAGATCAGAATGCCCGCCAGCAGCAGCCCGCAGATCCAGGCGCCGGCCGATTCCACAAGCACACCGGCTCTGACGAAAAGCGGTACGACGAGCAGTCCGAGGGCGTGCACGAAATGATAGAAGACCGCCCTTTCATAGACGCCCATGGAGTAGGCGTCCAAACGGCCCCGCAAGCCGTGGGCTCCGAACGCTCCAAGGGTTACCGCCAGCGCCAGCAGAATGGCGCCCACGCCGCTCCAGTACATATCGAAACCACTTTACCGTAAACCGGCCATGTAAATTCTCACCCGCAGGGCTTGACCAATAAGCATCTGCTTATATATATTCTATGGGGATGGGGATAGCGGCGGGTTCCGACGTGTTCCGGGCGGTGGCAGATCCTACCCGGCGAGCGATCCTGAGCTTGCTGCGCGATGCGGAGAGTTCGGTCGAGGATCTGGGGCGGCCGTTCGGCGTGAGTCAGCCGGCCATTTCGCAGCACCTACGGGTTTTGCGCAAGGCCGGGCTGGTGCGCGGCCAGAAGTCGGGCCGTAAATGCGTTTACCGCCTCAACCCCAAGCCTCTCGAAGAAGTTTATGACTGGGTAACACAATTTCGCGATGTGACGGATCCCTCGGGTCATCTGTGGCGCATCGCGTCAAGGAGAAAACATGGCAATCCAGGGAGCGAGACGAGATAACCGGCAGATCGTCCCATACCTGTTCGTGCGAAATGGGGACGAAGCTATCGAGTTCTACCGGCGGGCGTTCGGCGCGCAAGTGCTATACCGTTCGCCAATGCCCGGAGGCAACGGAATTTTCGCCCAGTTGCGCGTCGGCGAATCGGTTGTGCAGGTGGCCAGCGAAGGCCTCGAGAAACCGTGCGAGGGCGGCCCGGTATCGCCGCAGACGCTAGGCGGCACCACGGTGGTGCTGGAGATGTACGTGGACGATGTGGACACCGCATTCCAAAGGGCGCTGGACGCGGGCGCCTCGGCAACCATGCCGCCGATGGACACATTTTTCGGCGATCGTTATAGCTGGGTCACGGATCCGTACGGGCATCTTTGGGCGCTGGCTACGGTCAAGGAAACGGTGACGCCGGAGGAAATCGAACGCCGGATGGACGCCATGATGGCGGGAGTTCAGGGGTGACATATGCCAGCTAAAGCTCAAACCAAATCGACCTTTGACGTTCACCCGGGCGTTGCCATGGTGCAGTCGGCTATCGCGGGCCTGAAGGAAAAGACCGGCCGCACGCTGAAAGAGTGGCTGGCCTTCGTGGAGGCGGAAGGGCCGCCCACGGAGAAGGAACGGCGGGAATGGCTCAAGGCCCGGCACGCGCTGGGGACCAACTACGCCACGTGGATCGCCGAGCTATCGGTGGGCAAGGGCGAAGACGGCGACCCGGAAGGCTACCTGCGGTCGGCGGAACAATATGTCGAGAAAATGTTTGCGGGGCCAAAGGAAGGGTTGCGCCCGCTCTATGACAAGCTGCTCGAAACCGGCCGGAAGTTCGGAAAGGACGTGCGGGTCTGCCCCTGCCAGACGATGGTACCGTTCTATCGCCAACACGTCTTCGCGCAGATCAAGCCCACCACGCGGACGCGCATCGACCTGGGGCTGGCGCTCAAGAACACGAAGACGCCCAAGCGCCTGATCGATACGGGGGGTTTTGCGAAGAAGGATCGCATCACGCATCGGATCGAGATTTCGGCGCTGGGCGACATCGACGATGAAGTGAAGCGCTGGATGAAGGTGGCTTACGATATGGACGCTTAGGGGTTGCGGCGACGTGCAACCCGTGGGCCGGTCGGGAGCACCGCGATTACTTTGCCGATAATTCGTTCCCTGGATACCGCGCCAAACGCGCGGGAATCAAGGCTATTGTCGCGGTTATCGCCCATCAGGAAATACTCGCCGGGACGAAGCCGGACCGGTGCGGAATTGCGGTACGGGCTGTTTCCCGGCGTGTAAGCGGCCCAATGGCCGTCCTCCATCACTACGGTAGATCCCATGCGGTGCGCCGCGGGCACCCGGGCAAAGCTGGCGCCGTCGAGCGGCTGCGCCGGCAGCGGCTGGCCATTGACGATGACGCGGTTTTCGCGCACTTCGATGGTCTCGCCCGGTAGCCCAAGCACCCGCTTGATGGCGACTCCGATGCCTGACGGGAGTTCCGCCTGGACCATGTCTCCGCGCCGCGGCGAGCCCGTATGAAAGAGCGTGATGTGGGAATACGGCAGACGCAGATCGTACGCCGCACGATTCACGATAAATGTATCTCGGGCCAGAATCGTGGGCGCCTCAGACGCGCCGCTGAGCGAGTACGACCACAGGTAGCTTGGCAGGATGCTTAATGCGGCGACGACCAATAAGATGATGTGTGCGTTTCGTTTGAGACAGAAGAGCATGTAATTGATCCTACTTGGCAGGCGAAAGCGCCTGCCCCACCGTTGTGCAGGGATCTCCAACCAGCCGCACGCCAGGCACAAAGAGGTTTTTGAGGAAATCGTCGTCGGTGCAGGGTAAGCTATCCGCATCGGCGGATAGCGTGACGCTGGTAGGCGCCAGGGCTTTTGCGAAGCGCGCCCAAGCGCCCGCCTTTCCGATGCCGAGCAGCACCGGATTTGTCATATGCTGCTCATCCAGAAACGCGAGCGCCGTGAGAATATCCTGCACGCGATTGGCATCGTCGCTGGCGTTGAAGGTCAGGAAGAAATCTCCCTTGATGTCGCGGGGAGCGGCGGCGCTGCCGGTTTGAAAAACATCGATCAGTAGCACCGGCCTGCCGGCGCGCTCGATCCCGGCGACGCGCGGATCGCGGCGGGCAGCCTCGGCGCCCTCTGGATGAATCGCCAGCGTGGCAGTGCCCTGCCCTGGCAGCCAAATGCCCGGAACGCGATCGCCGCGTCCGGGGCGGCTCAGCACGATGTTCTCACCGTGGCGTTCGCCGAGCACGCTGGCGGGCCAGTCGGCATGGAACGAATCCAGCATGATCTGGCGGCGCGCGGCCGGATCGAGCCCCGCCATGCGCGCTCTACCGGACGACTTCCATTGTTCAAAAAGCTGTTGCTGGGTGAGCGCACCGGGCGGCAGGGTGCGTCCCTGCCATACCAGCATGTCGAGCAGAGGTTCCACCTCCACCGAAACTTCCGCGAACTTCCGCGAGTCGTCGGCGCCCAACAGGTGCTTGCCAAAGAAGCCATATACGGCCTCCCGGCTGCTCCGGTTGAAGTTGTGCTGAGCCTGAAACTGAACCACCGCCAGGTTGTCGGGCTGTTTGTAGAGTTCATAGATGGAGCGGATCGCCGGGTATTCTTCGCGCGGCACGTTTTTGGTCCAGTCACCGGTTGCCGAGACCAGCAGCATGGGCCGCGGCGCCATCATCGCCGCAATCTCGACGTTGGAGGCGCCGATGCGCAGACCTGGGGCGTTCTCACACTGGCAGCCGCCCTGCATCAGGAACGAAACCATATTCACGGGCGCGGCGGCGTGGACGCGTTCGTCGACGCCGGCCAGCAGCATAGTCTGCGTTCCGCCGCCGGAGGCTCCCGCTACGGCGATGCGCTGGCCGTCCACTTCCGGGAGCGACTCTACAAAATCCAGCGCGCGAATCGAGTTCCACAGTTGCAGGCCGAGAGGACCGAAGCTCCAGAGCTGGTATGCGGGGGTAGTGAACCGGTGCACGGTCTGGAAGGTGTCGTTGTAGCCGACCATATCGTAGGCGAACGCCACGTATCCTTGCTTTGCCAGATTGATGCCCAGCTCCTGGCCGGAGAACGTTTCGGAATTCTCCAGGCGCCCGTAGGTCCAGTGGCCGTGCGGGGTCAGAATCGCGGGAGCCTTGCCGCTTGGGTGCCGCGGCCGGTAAAGGTTGCCGCCGAGGTAGTAGCCCGGCATGGTTTCGAGCGCGACTTTCTCGATCGAATAATCCGCGCGCTCGATGCGCCCGAAGATCTGGGGGTGAAGGGGCGTCTTCTCCGGAAGCGGGAACAAGCCCGCGGCCACCAGGATCTGGCGCTTCAGATGCGCCCGTTGCGCCTCCCACTGATCGAGTGTGGTGTATTTCGGCATGATGAAATGGAAATCGGTGTGCGGGATGTAGGTGTTGCGGGCATCCGTGGCCGGGATCTGGGCCGCCATCCCAGCCACCAGAAACACGCCGGCGAGGATGATTTTCAAGGGGGTACGCATTACAAGCGATCTTACCCCACGGCGGCGGCGGACAAGCGAAGGCGCGTCCACCCTTTGCGTTTCCGCTCAAGCCCTTGTAACCTGGGTATTTGCCGGTACGCCTATACACTCGGAAGGTGGAGCGCCTTCAGCGGCCGGCTGGTTCGGGGCCGCATGCTAGTTGATTTTGAACTGATCAAACGCGCGCAGACTGGCGAGAGTGCCGCGTTTAACGAAGTCGTACTGGCATACCGGAAACGAACCCTGGGGACGATCGCGCGTTTGATCTCCCGGCCGGAAGATGTGGAGGATGTGGCCCAGGAAGTTTTCCTGAGGCTGTACTTCTCGCTGGACCAGCTCCGCACGGCCGAGGTCTTTGAACCGTGGTTGTACCGTTTGACGGTGAACGCGGCGTATGATTATCTGCGCAAGCACCGGCGCCGCATGGAATCGCGCATGTCGGATCTTTCCGAGCAGCAGGTTATGCTGGCCGACGCGCAGGCGGGAGGCAGAGTAGATCACGACGCCCGGCAGCAGAGGCAGGTACGCGAGACGGTGGACGCCATGTTGAGCGCCGTTTCGGAAGCCGATCGCATCCTGCTGACGCTGAAAGAGGTCGAAGGTCTTTCGTTGAAGGAGTTGGAGAAGATTTACCGGGTCAACGAAAACGCTCTCAAGGTGAGGCTTTTCCGGGCCCGGCAGCGGGTGTTGAAGGCACTGGGGGACGGGAGTAAGGAAGCCAGGGGGAAAGGTACGGCGAGAGCCGAAGTATAGAAGTATGGAATGGAAGAACCGAGGCGACGAAAACACGGAGTTGGATGGTTGGTTCCGAGCTTACCGGGAAGCCTGCCCGGCGCCCGAGCCCTCCGCCAACTTCATGCCCGAAATCTGGCAGCGCATTGAGGAACGCCAGCGTTCCGTGTTCTACCTGGGACGCTGGGCGCGCACGTTTGCCACAGCAGCCGCTGTGCTATCTCTGGCGATGGCCGCTTACCTCTATATCCCGCATGAACGTAATTCCATACTTTACGTGGAGAGCTACGTGGAAGCATTGGCGGCCGGCCATGCAGTAGACAGCCCCGACTTCGAACCGTCGATGGATGAACTCTGATGCGGCGATCCAATCTGACCACTTTGCTGTACCTCGCGCTCGTGTTCGTAAGCGGCGCGGTGGTGGGGGGATTCGCCGATCACCTGTTGACGCCGGTAATCGCCGCTCCGAAAGTTCAAAAAAGCCGTGCGGAGATGCGGAAGCAGTACCTCCAGGAGATGCGCTCGCGGCTGAATCTGAGCGAGACTCAAGTCACGGCATTACAGCAGATCATGGATACGACCGGGCAGCGCTTCGAGGCGTGGCACAAATCCGTCGACGTCGAGCACCGGCAGATCGAAAACGAGCACCGGCAGAAGGTAGTCGCGATTCTCAACGACGGCCAGAAAGCCGAGTATGCCAAGATGACCGAGGAGCGCGAACGGCACCGGCAGGAACAGGCCAAGAAAGGCCTTTGATCAGGCGGTTGGCTGGGCCTTCTTCTCGCCGCGGGTAGCCTTGTACTTCCTTTCAAAACGATCGATGCGGCCCGCCGTGTCCATCAATTTCTGCTTGCCCGTAAAGAACGGATGGCAGCTTGAACAAATTTCCACGCGGATGTCGCCTTTGTGCGTGGAACGCGTGACGAACTTGTGGCCGCACGCGCAGATGACATTGACCTCGTTATAAGCGGGATGAATACCGGCCTTCATTTGAATCCTTTCGATTCCTTGAGTGTAGCAAAGCTGGCAAGGATGTTGCACGGGGGGACTGGATATCAACCCCCGTGGGCGCGTAGAAACAAACGAGCCCACGGGGGCCAAGGTAGCCTACAAATTAAACCTGAGGCTTTGGCATACGCGAGAGGCAGCCGGTCCACAGGAACTTGGCCTCGCCACTGGACGAAGCCGGCAGCGTTAGAACGGTCGACTCAACAGTCGGCCACCTCGCGCGGTCTACTGTCATTCATTTTTCTGGACCACCTCCTTTTCCAGTGATATTCCCATCGTAAAAGCGACTTGCGATTTTGTCAAGCTCTTCTTGCGCTATACCGCTGACTGGGGGTGGATGCGACTGAACGCAACTGGTTGTGCGCGAGACGCGATACTTACAGGTTGCGCGCTACGAAGCGGCACATCACCATGCCATCGATGAGGTTGAAGGGAAACTGCCCGGTCGTGTAGTGTCCGCACGGCAGCGCAAAGACCTGGTGCGGAAGCTGGCGGCGGCGAAAGTTCTCCAGGACTTGTTGCGAATAGACCGGCAAGAAGGAGGAATCGTGCCGCGCCCAGATCAGCAGGCTTTTCAAATCGCGGTCCCGCAAGCGGTCGAGGTAAGACGCCGGGCTGATGACGGACCAATACTCGCGCAACTGCTCCTGGGTGACGTCGTCTCCGAAGCCTTTGCGGACATGCTGAGTGGACAGGCCGGTCCAGACGACATCGGAGAAATACATCGAAACGTGGTTGAACACGCCCAGGGAGATGCGGGGGTCGTGGGCGGCGGCGATGAAGGCGATGCAGGAGCCCAGACTGGTGCCCAGGATCCCTATGCGCTGGTATCCCTGGGCCGCCAGCCAGTCCACGCAGGCCCGCGCGTCGATGATGGATTGCTGGTTGGCGTGTATGGTGCGGCCCAGGTTGCTCGAAACGTGATAATCGGCGCGCTCGAGCTCGGGCGGCATGCGCCGGTCATGATATGCCAGGCTCATGCGCAGCGCGGTGATCCCGAAGCGGTTCAGCAGCCGGCAGAGCCCCAGATGGCCGTTTTCATCGGCGTTCCACTGCGGCAGCACCAGCACGGCCCGCCCGCGGCCGCCCGGCGCGGGAAAGAAGCCGGCGTGCACCAGATTGTTTGCCGGGTAAGGTGTTTGGAGCGGGCTGGTGAAGGTGAGCCGCTCGCCCTCCAGCCGGTAATCCCGAGGCGTCTGATAGGAGAAGAAGCCGTCGGAATCGGCTAGCGCACGCCGCACAAACTCGCGCATCACCTGACGCGAGTTTCCGTTTGCCGGCGGCGCGCCGAGCCAGTCTAAGCCCCATTCGAAGCGGCGGACCACGCGGTTGTTATCGCGCGTGGCGAGCTTGTGCTCCCAATTCGTGATCCACTGAGAATAGAGGCTGGGCATCGCGGAAGAATTTCAGTGTAACAGAAGCGGGCAAAAAAATACCCCGCTGCGATCAGATGGAAAGCAGCGGGGCGCGAAAAGCCAAAAGGAGGCAACGCACCAAAGCCTCAAAACCTCTTGCAAACCCGTCAGCATGAAGAGCAACCCGCGTGCCATCGCTAAGGTGCTGCAAACAGGGGCAGCCACTTGGAGGAACTCCCGATTTTCGTATGGTGGGGCTGCGAATTGCTACAGATTTATGAATTCCTAGCGATCCAGCAGGAACGTCAGGATTCGCCGATTCACGAACCCCGGACGTTCCATCATCAACAGATGCCCGGCGTTGGGTACGATTTCAACGGAGGCTTTTGGCAGCAATCGCCTGGCGCGTGCGGTGGCGGAACGAGGGTCATACACCACCTCCTCCTCGCCGAAGAGCAGGTAGAGGGGCGACGGGATGCCCGCCAGTTCAGGAGGCGTGAAGACTCCCGGGTAGACTTTCATCCGCGGCCTTAAGGTTTTCGTCCCTACGAGCAGTTGCTGGACCACGGGATTGTCCAATGGAAAACGATCCGCGAAGAGCCAGCGCATGAGCCTCTCAGCCGGCTGGCCAGGAAGCAGCATCGAAACGAACAACCGAAAATAGAAGGTTTTGCGCAGTGGAACAACGCCCGCGGCCGGCGACGACAGCACTAATTTCGCCACGCGCCCAGGCTCGGCGATCGCGTAGTTCAGAGCCAGGAAGCTGCCGTAGGAGGCGCCCACAAGGCAAGCCCTGGCAACACCCAAACCATCCAGCAACTCACGCAACCACGCCACGCAGTCCAGACGGTTGGAAGGTGGATTTGTCATGGTGCTGAGCCCCATGTCAGAGGGGAATTCGGCGGCGTAGCAACGGAATTCGTTCGAAAGCGCTGGGATATTTGCATACCACATCGTTGCGCTGAAAGCCATGGCCGGCAGGAATAAGACGGGCGGCGCGTCCGCGGGACCGCACGCCAGGACGTGGGTGAGGCCAAACCGAGTCGGGATATTGAGCGACTCGTGCCCAGCGGGCCATAGCGACAAACTTGTGTTGTAAGCGGCGCGGTACAGCGCTTCCGCCTCCGCTGACTTAAAAAGAGACCAGCCTGCGGCCAAGGCTCAACCTACACGAACTTATACTCGCCCGGTACCGGCAGCGGCGACACATCCAGCTTCATGTCGTAATCGAACGCCTTGGGCTGCAGATCCAGGTTGGACGCCATCATCTGCTCCCAGGTAATCTCCTGGCCGGAGTAAGCCGATTCGCGCGCCATGATGCAAGTCATGGTGCTCTCCGCCACCGCCATGCCGTCGTTGATGTAAGGACCCTGGCCGCGGATGCTCTTCACCAACGCGATGTGTTCCTGCACGTAAGGATCCTCGCCCCTCTCGCCCATGTCCTTGCAATTGCTGCGCCCCTTGGTCCCCACGATCAGCTCGGATACATCCTGGTAAGTGGGCTTGCGAAACTGCCGGCAGTGGCTGGACAGGTGCACGCCGTTGGCATACACGAAGTCCGCATCCAGGTGATCGTAGATGTTGCCGTAAATCTCCGTGCGCGGACGCCAGGCGGCGCCTCCCGACGCAAATACCTTCACGGGATGCCCACCCATGAACCAGTTGCACACGTCGATATTGTGCAGGTGTTGCTCCACCACTTGGTCGCCGCACAGCCACACAAACGAGTACCAGGCGCGATGCTGCCACACCATGTCGGACCACTTCGCGTCGCGCTCCTTCTGCTGGATCACCGGCGTGCCGACCCAATATCCGTAAGCCGACACGATGTCGCCGATGGCGCCGTCGCGGACCTTTTGCCAGGTCTCCAGATATTGCCGCTGGTTGCGCCGCTGCGCGCCGGACATCACGGTTAGTTTCATCTCCTCGGCTTTCTTCGCTGCCGCCATGACTTTGCGGACACCCACGGGATCGGTGCCGAACGGTTTCTCGGCGAAGATGTGTTTGCGGGCTTCCACCGCTGCCACGAAATGTTCCGGCCGGTAGCCCGGCGGCGTGGCCAGCAAGACTACATCGATATCGGAAGCGAGCACCTTCTTGTAAGCGTCGAAGCCCACAAAATGATGGTCCGGATCGACTTTGATCTTATCCGCGATGTTCGAGTACTTGGAGCCGCGTATCTCGTCTAGCGACTTTTCCAGGTGGTCTTCGAAGATGTCGCCCATGGCGACCAGTTCCACGTTCTCATTGCCGTGCAGAAACTGCTGGGCCGCTTCGGTGCCGCGTCCGCCGCACCCAACCAGGCCGGCTTTGAGCTTTTCGTTGCCGGAGCCGCGCACCAGCTCCGGCTTGATGATGGTGAACGCAGCCGCACCTGTTGCCGCGGCGGTGGATGCTCTCAGAAACGACCTTCTGGATACATCATGGGAACCATTTTCCATATATTCGCCTCCCTAAGGGCTTTCACGTGCGATTGTATCCCAGCCAGCAGTTCAGTGGGGCAGGCGCTTTCGGCTGCCAGATTCCCGTACATCTGACGACATCCGCAAAGGCTGCCGGCTCAGTTTCAAAGTTGCTGGCGTTGCCTTTCCACAAAAGTGAGAAAAGAACCGATCACGCATAATTGGAAAACATGACGTGGTATAGTGGCCGTGAGCCAAAATAAGTCGAAACCCTGGCTCAGAACGGAGCAACCTTCGATGAGACGTCAACCTTCGATGAACCGCTATCTGCCACTACCGGTAGTAGCAGTACTTGTATGGGTCGCTGCGACCCTCTTGCTGGCTGCACCTGCGAATGCGCAGGCGACCTCCATCCCAATCCTGAATCCAGAGTTTACTTTAGACACGCTGCCGTGTAACCCGGGTTCGGGTTGTAACACATATGGAATCTCGGGCTGGGTAACGGGTCCGCAGACCTACATACTAAAGGCCTCGACGACGCAATATCCGAGTGCACCCGCCACGGGACTGTATGTGGCGGCGCTTGGCAATGGAACTTCAACCGGCTCCATCTTCCAAACGGTCGGCGCCACCGTTCAGGCCAACACAACATACGTTTTGAGTGTGAAGGTGGGGGCACGTGCAGACGATGTTTTCACCGGCTACCTGGTGTCGCTGCTGGCCGGAAACGTGACACTGGTCTCCGGCCACCGTGCGACTCCGGTGGGCGGCACCTTCGTACCCGAGGTGGTAGCGTACGAGTCCGGGGCTACTCCTCCTCAATTGGGTCAGCCTTTACAGATTCTCATCACGAGTCTGGGGACTGGACAGGCTAGTATCGCAAATGTAGCGCTGAGTGCTCAGCCGACTACTGAGTAGCTGAGCGCGGGCTTGCGCCAGGGGATGCCGGGAAGACTCCCATCGGGCCGCGCGGATGGAGGGCGATCCGCGCCGCTGGCGCAGCGCCGATTCACGGTGGTGCTGCTGCGCTTTTTCGGCAAACTGGCGCTTGCGGCCTTAGCAGCCCGCGGCAGAACTCCTGTGGGGCGCGGTTGGCAGGCGAAAGCGCCTGCCCCACCACTGCGAACCAACAGCTTGAGACCTTGGGTGGAGAAGCATTCAGCCAGCCGGGACTTCTACCACGGGCTGCCAGGGATTGTGTCGCAGGCTCGTTGTGGCGCACGCTTCAACGTGCTGCCGCGTGTCGCATCAATGCGCTCTGGGGCAAGGAGTGCTATTGTTTTCTACTGATACATCGGTCTTCGCTCCAAGGTTGCGACCTGACCAAGTGAAGCTCCGTGGGAAGCGGTCAGTCCAGCCCGACTAGATTCGGCGCACACACCTCGGAACTGGGATCATGCGCAGGCCGATGCTTCAGAAGCAAATGAACGTAGTTCACGCCTTCACCGGTCACCACATCAAAATCAAACCCACGCACCGCCACGCCACATAACCCAGCGGAATCGCTTCGCCAAACCGCACGCGCGCGGGATAGAATCCAAGACGGATCGCCAGCGCACAGGCGATGCCCGACGCCACCCAGTAAGGATTGAGCCCGCCCGAGAAACCCACGGTGTAGCCCACCAGCACAGCGTAATACGCGATCGGCCAATTGGCTGTGAGCGCCCCGGAGAAGCGCCGCCACACCAGCACGACGGCGCCGACGAGAACAATCAGGGTGATGGAGTTGAACAGCGTGAACCGGAAATACTCCATGCGCTCAGCGTAGCGCGATCGTACCCATGCGGCCGTTGCGATAGTCGTCGACCGCCTGGACGATTTCGTCGCGCGAGTTCATGACGAACGGGCCGTATCGCGCGACCGGCTCGCCGAGCGGCGCGCCCGCTATCAGAAGCGCACTCGCGGGGCGCGCCGCGCCGGCAGGGTTCGAGAGAGTGACCGCATCGCCATCCCGCGAGAAGAGCGCCATGTTTCCGGCCGCCACGGCGCCGGAGCTCGCGCCGAAATCCACCTCCCCATCGATCACGTAGGCAAACGCATTCCAACCTTGTGCACCGTCTGCTGGTGCACGCCGCCGGGCTGCAGAGTGAAATGCAGGTAAGCGATCGGCGTGCGCGTTTGAATGAGCGCGCGCCCGCCCAGCGACTCTCCGGCCACGATGCGAACCTCAACGCGACGGGCGGCATCCCGAGCGACCGGAATGCGAGCACCCGGCAACTCCTGATATTGTGGCGCAATCATTTTGTCCCGACGCGGCAGATTTACCCACAATTGGAAACCGTGCAGCCGGCCGCCGGTGCGCTGTAATTCGGATCCGGGCATTTCGGAATGCACCAGGCCGGCGCCAGCCGTCATCCATTGCACGTCGCCCGGCCCCAGTACGCCGTGGTTGCCACGCGAATCGCGGTGCTCCATCTGTCCTTCGAGAACGTAAGTGACCGTTTCGAAACCCCGGTGCGGATGGTCCGGAAATCCGGTGCGGCTGCCGGGAGCAAACTCCAGCGGGCCCATCTCGTCGAGCAGCAGGAAGGGGTCGACATCTTCGAGCGCGCGCGCCGGGAACACCCGCCGGATGGGCACGCCATCGCCTTCCATGGTCTTGGTGGACGCGACCACGCGCGAAACAGAGCGGTTCTTAGTGAGAACTTCCATACAAAAAATTGGATGCGCGAACGCCAAAAAAGATGCCGGAGCCCGTTATCCTGAAGGCATGGCGGACCGCAGCAAACGGCTTCCCGAAAACGTGGAAGGCGAGTTCTTCGTGGACTCGACCTGCATCGACTGCGATACCTGCCGGCAATTGGCGCCGGCCACTTTTCGGGAAACAGGGAACTACCCGGCGGTCCTCGCCCAGCCGCGCAACCCCGGCGAACGGCGCTCGGCTTTGCGGGCGCTGGTGGCCTGCCCCACGGGCTCGATCGGCGCGCGAGGCTCGGCGCGCGAAGTGGCTTCGGATTTCCCGCTGCTGGTGGAAGACGAGGTCTACTACTGCGGTTTCAATTCGGTGAAATCCTATGGCGGAAACAGCTATTTCGTGCGACACCCGGAGGGCAACTGGCTGATCGATTCGCCGCGGTTCACGGCGCATTTGGTCCGCCGGTTCCACGAGATGGGCGGCATACGCTATATCTTCCTAACGCACCGCGATGATATCGCCGATGCGCGCAACTACGCCGGCGAGTTCGGCAGCATCCGGTTCATCCACCGGAAGGAATTGGCCGCGCAGCCGGACGCGGAACAGGTGATGGAGGGTTTCGATCCGATTCGGCTAGCGCCCGATTTTCTGACGATCCCGACGCCTGGCCATACGCCGGGTCACTGCGGGTTGCTTCACCGCGGCGCGTTTCTCTTCACCGGCGATCATCTCTGGTGGAGCCGCGAACGGCGGGCGCTCTCGGCGTCGCGCGAAGTGTGCTGACATTCGTGGCCGCAGCAGATCGCGCCGATGGAGAAACTCGGCCGATGCCCGTTCGCCTGGGTCCTGTCCGGCCACGGACAGCGCGTCAAGTTGCCGCCCGGCGAGTCGCGCGCGCAACTGGAAGCGCTCGTGCGACGCATGCACGGCCGGTAGAGCGCAAATGCCGAATGCCAGTCAGCTTTTGCGGGCCGCCTGTACGTGACTGATTGCGATTTGGGGAGATGAAGCTTGCCGCAGCAGGCTCTCTAGGGAAGCAATCTGGACGTTATCGAAGACGCGGGACTGAAGTCCCGCTCGCGGCGAACTGAAGTTCGCCCGGCCCAGGGGGCACCCCGAGCTGAAGCTTGCGCCACGTCGCCCGATTACAATGCGTGCATGCGCCCGCCGCGCCGCGATCTGCTCCAGTTCCTATCCCCCTATGACAAGCCAATAGCGGAGCTCGCTCTGGCGGTCCGGGCGATGCTGCTCGAGCAAGCGCCGTCCGCCATCGAGACGATGTACGACGCCTACAACGCGGTCTCCCTGGGTTATTCGTTCACTGGCCGTCTCAAGGATGGGTTCTGTCACGTGGCGGTTTACAGCGGTCACGTGAATCTGGGGTTTAATCGCGGCGCGGACTTGCCGGACCCGCGCGGCGTGCTGGAAGGCTCCGGGAAACAGATGCGGCACATCCGGATTCAGCGTCGCGACGACCTGGCAATGCCCTGGCTGCGCCGGTATGTGCGCGCCGCCATCCGGCAGTTGGGTGGTCCGCTGACGCCGGACCGCGCAGGGTGTAGCGTCGTGAAGGCAATTTACGCAAAGAAGCGGCGGCCGCGCAACTCACCTGCAGCGGACTAGCGGCGCGGGTTCTACGCGAAAAAACGGCGGCCCAGGCCCACGGCTTCCAGCACGGGCTCCGAACCGGCCGCAACGCCGCGGGCGGCCATGGCCTTGCCGATCCGCATTTGTTTCCAGTCGTATTCGAACTCCGCGCCGCAATCCAGACACACCACATAGGCGGCGCCGCGGCTGCGTCCCGCAGTCAACGGAAAAGTGGTTTTCCGGTGAGCGCATCCAAACAAGAGATTGAACATCGCATTCAACATTGGTTATTTCCTTTTGCCCAATGCTCAGTGCAATCGGAATGCCGGAGTCGATTTCAGAACAGAAATCCCGCGGTCGCCGCGCAAGTCATTCGACCAAGCTGAGATAGCTCTCCAGACGACCGTTGGGCCGCGGATTAGAAATGCAATCCGAATCTGTGCAAATCGGGTATTTTCGTCTCCGGAACGACGCGCCGACACACCCTGTCAAGGCTTTGTCGCATAAAGCTGCAGGATCTGGGCGCGTCCGCGATCCGGACGAGCATTCGCGCGGTCCGGCGTTCGGCGTGCGCTGTCGACTTCCGCCTGGACTGAATCCGCCGCCTGACGGAGGTGATGAGCGTGGCGCCGCAGAGCGTCGGCCCGCCCTTCCAGATTGCTGGCGATGGCGTACAGCTTCCGGGCATAGGATCGAGTGACCTCGGGTTCTCCGGAAATAGGCGTCACTTTGCGAACGGCGCGAGCTTGTTCAATTATCATGGCGTCGAGATTCCGATTAGGACGAATGCAATCGGCGTGCCAACATACCAAATGGTTGCTGGCACTGCGATTGCTCCCCCGCTCGCTGGTTATGCCGATACACGCGGTTTTCTTCAAGCAGGTTCCTGGATCAAAAGGCCGGTCGTCGCGATCTCGCAAAAAAAAGGCAGGCCCATCCGACCGCCGCCAGGCGATTCGTTTCCCAATGAACGTTCCCGTGCACTTCCGGATTGGAAAGGAACATGGCTGGGGAGAGATCCTCGATATCAGCAGCAGCGGAGCGCTTTTCAGCACCAGTCGACCCCTGGCCGTGGGAGCGCCGGTGGAACTACACATCGGTTGGCCGGTCCTGTTAAACGAAAAAGTGCATTTGAATCTGATCGCGCGCGGACGGATTGTGCGTGCCGAGCCGGGAAAGGCCGCGCTGAAGTTCGCGAGAAACGAGTTCCGCACGTGCAGTTCTCTGTTCCGGCTGCGTGCCTCCACTCCCGAGTTGCGCAGTGGTGTGGCGACCCCGGGATCAGCCGCCGGGCCGGACCTTCAAGCCGTGGGTCCGGATCATACGCTCGGGCGAGCCGAGGTGTAGCAGGGTGGCTGCCGGCGCGCGGTTGCGACTGGATCTCCGCAGCGTCTCAACAGTGAGACGCCGCAAACTCTACTCGGGCGCCGCCACGAAGCGGTAACCCACCCCGCGCACGGTCAGCAGATGGCGCGGATGCGTGGGGTCGTCTTCGATATAACGCCGCAGGCGCACGATGAAATTGTCGATGGGGCGCGTGTCGGTGTCTTCCTGCAAGCCCCATACTTCTTCCAGCATGGCCTTCCGCGACACCGCGCTCCCCTCGTGCCGCACCAGGTAGCGCAGAAGGTTGGCCTCCATCAACGTCAGCGGAAAAACCTGGCCGCGCACGCGCAGCTCCAGGCGGTCGAAGTGCATGGACTTGTCGCCGAAGGTAAATGTGTCGGTCGCCTCCGGCGGCGCGCTCGAGTGGTTTAGCGACGCGCGCAGCCACTCGCGCCGGCGCAGCAGGCCGCGTATGCGGGCGATCAGAATGGCCAGCTCGAAAGGCTTGGTCAGGTAATCGTCGGCCCCCGCCTCGAAACCCCGCAGTACATCCTCGGGGTGGCTGCGCGCCGTCAGCATCAGGGTGGGAACGAAGAGCCCGCCTTGCCGCATTTCCGTCATCACCGCGAAGCCATCCACTCCCGGAAGCATCACATCCAGAATCACCACGTCGATGGGCAGGGATTGGGCGCGCAGCGAGGCCAATGCGGCTTCCCCAGTCTCCACCACCTGCACCTGATAGCCTTCCGCCTCCAGATTGAAGCGCAGCCCTTCGGCGAGGTGCTGCTCGTCTTCCACAACCAGAATCCGGCTCATTTGACGATGGGAAGCTGCAGCACGAAGGTGGCTCCGCGTCCCGGACCCTCGCTTTCCGCCCAGGCGCGGCCGCCGTGCCGTTTGGCGACGGAGCGAACAATGAACAACCCCAGGCCGGTGCCTTTGACACGCGTGGCCAGCGCCCCCGGCACGCGGTAAAAGCGCTTGAAGATGCGCTTCAGCTCGCTCTTCTCGATGCCGGGCCCGTGGTCGGTCACCCGCACGGTCACAAAGCGTCCGTCGCTCTTGGCAGTCTCCACGGTGACGTTGACGTCGTTGCCGGAATACTTCACCGCGTTATCGATGAGGTTGGAAAGCGCGGCTTGCACTTCATCCGGGTCGCCTACGATGGTGACCGCCGGACCCGGACGGTATTGCAATGCGCCGGGCGGCACGTGATGCAGCGCGCGCGTGCGTTCCACGCATTGCTCGATGACCCCGCTCAGCTCGATGCGCGAGAGGTTGAGCTTGCGGCTGGATGCCCCGACGCGGCCCGTGCGCAGGACCTGCTCGACGGTCTCCAGCAGCCGTTCGCTATCCTCCACCATGATGCGGTAGAATTCCTTGCGCTTGGCTTCGTCCACCGCGCGCGTCTGGAGCGTTTCCAAATAAAGCCTGATGGATGCGATGGGCGTCTTCAGCTCGTGCGTGACCGCATTGATGAAGGCGTCGTGCTGGGCATTGCGCCGGATTTCGTGCACCAGGAAAGTCGTATTGAGCACCACGCCGCTGATGATCGCAAACGCCAGCAATGTGCCCAGGAATAGCAGTATGCCGGTGCGCCAGTTGAGCAGCACCCAACCGACGTAGAGCAGGATGATAACGGAGATCAGGCCGACGCCGAGCGCGATGAAAAAAGCGACCGACTTCTGCCGCCCAGCGACCACCATAACTTCAGCTTAACAGGCGCGTGGCGCACGCTTCAGCGTCGCTTCAGCGTGCCGCGGCGAACTCAGTTCCCCCATCGCCGAACTGAAGACCGGCGGTTGGCAGGCGAAAGCGCCTGCCCCACCCATGCCAGTCTTTTGTTACGCTGCGTCCCGTTCCGCCAGTTCACTAGTGACCTTGGCCACCTTGATGCCCTTCGCAATCCCGAAGAATTTCAGGATCTGGATCTGGATCCACGACATATCGAACTCATACCACGTCAACCCATGCCGGGCGGAAGTGGGATGCGCGTGATGGTTGTTGTGCCAGCCTTCGCCGAACGTGATCAGGGCCACCAGGAAGTTGTTGCGGGAATCGTCCCGCGTAGCGAAGCGCCGCGAGCCCCACATGTGCGTGGCGGAGTTCACCAGCCAGGTGGCGTGCAACCCGATCACCACCCGCAGGGCGACCCCCCACAGCACCATCGAAACCCCGCCGATGGCAAACAGCAGGCCCGCCAGCAGAGCGTTCGGAAGCCAGTGGTTGTTGTTCAGCCAGACGTAGAATCGATGTTTCGCCAGATCGGGGGCGTACTTCGACATGAGCTTCGTATTGTTATGCTTGGCCTCGCCAAACAGGATCCAGCCCACGTGCGCCCACCAGCCGCCGTCGCGCGGTGAGTGCGGATCGCCGGGCTGATCGGATTTCTGGTGGTGTATGCGGTGCGTGGCCACCCAGAAGATCGGCCCTCCCTCGAAGGTCAGCGCGCCGCAGACGGCAAACATATATTCCAGGGCCAATGGCACCTGGTACGACCGGTGCGTGTGCAGCCGGTGGTAGCCCATGCTGATGCCCAGACCCGTGGCAAACCAGAGGAGGAAAAGCATCACGGCGAGGTTGACCCAAGTGAACATGAAGAACGCGGCGATGGCGCCTATATGCAAAAACACCAGCACCAGGGTGGTCGTCCAATTCAGGCTTTGACGTTCGGGAAACTCGATCAGGTCGGTAGTCAGCTTCTCGGCTGTAACTGTGGGCACATTTTCACGCTAGCAGGGAAACCGCGCGTCGTTTGTAAGAGTTATGTAATTTCGATTACTATCGTTTGGATATAGGCTGGGCGGCGCATTCGACCGGTTTTTGTGGGGCAGGCAATCCTGGCTGCAGCCGGCTTTTCAGCCGGCTTGGACGCGCCACGCGGGTCTTGGCCGCGATGTCGAGCCGGCCATTTTCCTCTATAATCCATTTCCATGCCCCTGAATCTCACACGCCGTACGTTCGTCGGCTCCCTGGTAGCCTTGCCGGGCTTCGCCTTCGAGACCACCAAGCCGGACCTGGTCCTCTACAACGGCAACATCTACACGGTCGACGATGCGGAGCCGCATGCGCAGGCCGTGGCCGTTGCCAACGGCCGGTTTCTGGCCGTCGGCGGCAACAGCGATGTCCTGAATCTGGCGTCCGCGGGGACCAAGAAACTCGACCTCGGTGGCAAGACGGTGCTCCCCGGCTTCAATGACGCGCATTGCCATCCCGCCCCGGCCGGCCTGAACATGGTGGTCGCGGTGAACTGCGACCTGCCCTCGATCGCCGCGATTCAATCCGCGCTGCGCGCCCGCGCCGCCAAAACGCCGCGGGGCCAATGGGTCCTCGGCTTCCAATACGACGACACCAAAGGCGCCGAAGGGCGTCCGCTGGCTCGCGCGGACCTGGATGCCGCCGTCCCCGATCAGCCGGTAAAGGTGACGCATCGCGGAGGCCACACGGCGTTTTACAATTCAGCCGCCTTTCGCCTGGCGGGCATCGACGCCAAAACGCCGGACCCGCCGGGCGGCAGATTCGATCGCGACTCCGCCGGAAACCTCACCGGGCGCGCCGCCGACAATGCCAACGAGGCGTTCCACATCCCGGATCCCGCCACCCGCGATAACGCGCGCGAGGGCATCAAACTTATCACTAAAATGATGGCGCGCGCCGGAATCACCTCCATCACCGAAGCGGATGCTTCGACCAACGACCTGCGCGGGTATCAGGATGCGCGCGAAGGCGGCGAACTTTCCGCGCGCGTTTACTGCCTCATGCACTACGACGCGCTGGACAATTTGATAGCCTCCGGCATCCGCACGGGGCTGGGCGACGAGTGGATACGGATCGGCGGCTGCAAAATGTTTTGCGACGGGTCGATCTCCGAGCGCACCGCCCGGCTTTCGCGGGCCTACGAAGGCAGCCCCAACGATTTCGGCCTCCTGGTGTTGACCGAAGAAGAGCAATATGCGCATGCCCGCAAAGCCCACCTGGCCGGCTGGCAGGTTTGCACGCACGCCAACGGCGACGTGGCCATCGACCAGACGCTGCGCGTCTACAAGCGGCTGCAGCGGGAAGCGCCGCGCCGCGATCCGCGGTTCCGCCTGGAACACTGCACGCTGGTCAACGACGCGCTGGTCGCCCGCATTCGTGCGCTGGGCGCGATTCCCACGCCGTTCTCGTCGTACGTGTATTTCCACGGCGAGAAGATGCATTTCTACGGCGCCGAGCGGTTGAATCATATGTTCGCCCTGCGGAGTTTTCTGGATGCGGGTATACGCCCCACACAAGCTTCGGATTTCACCGCCTCGCCTTTCGATCCCATGATGGCGCTCGAATCCGAAGTGACTCGCACGGATACACAGGGCCGCGTTTGGGGTCCGCAACAGCGCATCACCGTGGAAGAAGCGATCCGCGTCGGCACGGTGAATGGCGCTTATGCGTCGTATGAAGAGAAGATCAAGGGTTCGATCGCTGCCGGGAAGCTAGCCGATTTGGTGGTTCTGGGACGGGACCCTCTGCGGGAAGACCCGCACACGATTATCAATATTCCGGTAGAACGGACGATGGCTGGCGGGCGCTGGACTTGGGAGGGGTGATTAGCCTGTTCACTCCTGCCTGCCGCGCCGGCGCTCTTGCGGGCGCAACGCGCCGCCACTTCTTCGGTATGGGCGTGATGCGGCAACTCGACCGCCACCACAATTTCCGAGTAGTGCAGCATTCGTCTGCAAGGCGGATCGATTGTCACTTTACATCGTGGGAATCCGGTGTGCCGTCCGACCACTTGCCGACCGGGATCAGGAATATAGTTAACCGGCCCGGAATCTCCTCGAAGCCGATCATGGGAGAGCCCGGCATCCCTGCGCCCCAAGATTTGGGTTCCGTTCGTTCGGCCCAGAACATCAGATGCGGATGCCAGTGCCCGGCCTGATCGCCCAGATAGCCTTGCTTCGACAGCATGTAGCTCATCGCACCGGCTTCGAGCGCGGGCAGTTCCTTCCTGTCGAGAGCGGAGTTGATCGCGTCGAACATCTGGGTTTCCGATTTCCCCGCCAGGGCCAGCCGGGTTCTCGCAATGATGATGGGGAGGTATGTTCGCACCGCCGGTGGATTGAAGCAGAGCGGCCCTCGGATCTTGGGATTCCAAAACTCGGGATTCCCACGCTCTGCCGTCCACGAGCGTTCCACCATACACACGAAACCGTTCGTGCCCTTAACTGCCGTTTCGTACCCTTGTCGCTCCAGGACCATTACCTCCGCGTTATCCGCGATGCTCGGTGGGGCGGCACTTCTCGCCATGGCTATTTCGGCATTGCGGTCCGCAATCAAGTATTGGTCAAGCGGGGTCATGCTGGGATAGGGAGTGTCCGTTTTTTGCGCCTGTACTACCAGGCCCAGCAGGAGCGCCGCTGGGATTACCCTTAGCATTCCGATCTCCTCCAATTCTCCTAGGATACGCTAGTGTCACATGGAATGCGGCTTGAGACCCGAATGGGGCCGTTATGTTTCGTCCTATTCCGATTTGAGCGAAGCCATATCGATCGAGAAGCGGTACTTCACATCGGACTTGAGCAGTCTATCGTAGGCTTCGTTGACCTTCTGTATGGAGATGACTTCGACATCTGCGGTGATGTTATGCGCACCGCAAAAATCGAGCATCTCCTGGGTCTCGGGGATGCCGCCGATGGGCGAGCCGGAGAGGCTTCGGCGTTTGAAAATAAGGCCGAAGCCAGAGAGAGCGAAAGGCTTCTCCGGCGCGCCGACGAGGGTGATATTGCCGTCGCGGCGGAGGAGGTGAATGTAGGCGTCGATGTCGTGATTGGCGGAAACCGCATCGAGAATGAAGTCGAAGCTGCCGGCGTGCTTTTGCATCTCGACGGCATTGCGGGAGACTACCACTTCATTGGCGCCGAGGCGGAGCGCGTCTTCCTTCTTGTTGGGTGACGTCGTAAACACAACGACGTGGGCCCCGAGAGCGTGAGCAAACTTCACGGCCATGTGGCCCAGTCCGCCGAGACCCACCACGCCAACCTTCTTGCCTTCCGTGACGCCCCAGTGGCGCATGGGTGAGTATGTTGTGATTCCGGCGCAGAGGAGCGGCGCGGTTCCGGCGAGATCGAGGTTCCCAGGGACCTGCAGCACAAAGCGCTCATCGACGACTATGCTGTCGGAATAGCCCCCGTAGGTGACCCCTCCGAGATACTTGTCCGGGGAGTTATAAGTGAGGGTCCCGTTCGGGCAGAACTGCTCGAGGCCAGCCTGGCACTCGGGACAGGTACGATCCGAATCGACCATGCAACCGACCGCAGCGAGATCGCCGGTCTTGAACTTGGCGGCTGCGGAGCCGACGCTGGTGATACGGCCGACGATCTCGTGGCCGGGGATGCAGGGGTAGACCGTTGGCATGACGCTCTTCCACTCATTACGCACCTGGTGGAGATCGGAGTGGCAGATACCGCAGAATAGTATCTCGATCTGTACGTCATGTCCGGTGGGATCGCGCCGCGCGACCGTCGTCGAAGCAAGCGGCGATGTCGCGCTGGCGGCGGAATAAGCTCTCGTTTTGTACATGGATTGACGCTCCTATTGGCTCCCTTTGTATTGTTCATCGGTGACGTGTTCCATCCAGTCGACCACCTTGCCGTCGAGGTTTTCCTGAATGGCGATGTGCGTCATGGCCGTGGTGGGCGCGGCTCCGTGCCAATGGTTCTCTCCGGGCGCGAACCAGACGACGTCTCCCGGCCGGATTTCCTCGACCGGTCCGCCCCAACGTTGTGCCCGGCCACAACCGGCGGTCACGATGAGGGTCTGGCCTAGCGGGTGGGTGTGCCATGCGGTCCGCGCGCCTGGCTCGAAAGTGACGCTGGCGCCTTGAACCAGGGCCGGATCGGGTGCCTGGAAAAGCGGATCGATGCGTACCGTGCCGGTGAACCACTCGGACGGTCCCTTGGCTGAAGGCTGCGAGCCAACTCTCTTGATGTCCATTCTTTGAACTCCTTCGCGTGGCCATTCAGCGGCCGGTCATCTGCTCCAGCTTTTCGGGGTACCGGGCGCCTTCGACCGTGATCTTTGAGGCGGCGTTCTCGATTTCACTGAGATCGCCGGGCGTGAGTTCGACTGACAGTGCCCCGATGTTTTCGTCCAGGCGATGCAGCTTTGTGGTGCCTGGGATCGGCACAATCCACGGCTTCTGGGCCAGCAGCCAGGCGAGTGCGATCTGAGCAGGTGTCGCCTTCTTCCGCTCCGCGATGCTGCCGAGCAGATCAACGAGGGCCTGATTCGCCTTGAGAGCCTCCGGCGTGAAGCGAGGCAGGGTGCTGCGGAAGTCGGTGCTGTCGAACTTCGCATTTTCGTCGATCTTGCCCGTGAGGAAGCCCTTGCCGAGCGGGCTGTACGGGACCAAGCCAATACCGAGTTCCTCGAGCGTAGGGATCACTTCGGCTTCAGGGCGTCTCCACCACAGCGAGTATTCGCTCTGGAGAGCGGTGACTGGCTGGACGGCGTGCGCGCGACGTATAGTTTTCACGCCCGCTTCAGAAAGGCCGAAGTGCTTGACCTTGCCTTCCTGAATCAGGTCCTTCACCGCTCCAGCTACGTCTTCGATAGGCACGTCGGGGTCGACCCGGTGCTGATAGAGCAAATCGATGACATCCACCTTGAGCCGCTTGAGCGAGCCCTCGGCGGCTTGCTTGATGTGCTCTGGGCGGCTATTCAGGACCGGCGCTCCCTTCATCCCGCGGGCATCGGAGCCAGGGGGGAAGTCGAACCCGAACTTGGTAGCGATCACCACACGGCCGCGGAAGGGAGCGAGAGCTTCGCCCACGAGTTCTTCGTTCAAGAACGGGCCGTAAACCTCGGCGGTGTCGAAGAACGTGATGCCGCGTTCCACGGCTGCCCGGATAAGAGAGGTCATCTCCTGCTTGTCTTTGGGCGGACCGTAAGAAAAGCTCATTCCCATGCAGCCGAGCCCGAGGGCCGATACCTCCAGGCCCCTATTTCCAAGTTTGCGCTTTTGCATTGTTTCTCCTGAGGAAGTGTTTTCCTCTTCTCCAGGTTAGAATCGAACGCCCCCGGTGCGGTATCCCGATCCTGCCGATTTATTGCCTATTCCTCTTCGACTGTTGATTCACGCACAGTGCCAGGGGCTATTCTAGGGTAGAGGAGGGCTAAACCGCGATTATGAAAAACCACCTGGGAGACGGCACTCCGTTGCCGGATCGAGCACGGGAATTGCGGGCGGAGCTGGCTCGCAAGATTGCCTTGTTCATTGGCTCCGCAGAGAACCGGGCAACGGATATTCCCGGGCTGACGCTCCACCGCAGGACCGCCCCAACCGCTCCGTGCTCCATGACTTACGAGCCGGGCGTGACCGTGATCGCCCAGGGGCGAAAGCGAGTAGAACTCGGGCGCAACATTTTCATCTACGATGCGTCGCGATTCCTGCTGACGTCCGTCGACTTGCCGGTCGTCAGCCGGGTGATCGAGGCAAGTGAAAAGGCGCCTTGCCTGGCGTTGTCGCTCAAACTTGAAATGCCCGTGGTCCGAGAGCTTCTCAGCCGCGAGGAGATGCAGGTGGCCGAGGCGCCGTCCGACAGTCCTGGCATGGCGACCGGTGAGACCACGGTGGAATTTCTCAGTGCATGCTGCCGGCTGGTGGACCTGCTGGACACGCCGCGGGACATTCCCGTTCTCGGTGGCCTGATTCAGCGCGAGATCGTCTACCGAATCCTGCGCAGTGCGGAGGGAGCGCGCCTTCGCGGGATTGCCACGCTAGGAGAGCAGAGCCAGCGGACGGCACGAGCGATCGCCTGGATCAGGGCGAACTATGCGAAGCCGCTGCGGGTGGAGGATGTCGCGGAAATCGCGGGCATGGGCGTCTCCACGCTGCACCATCATTTCCGAGTGCTGACCGCCATGAGTCCTCTGCAGTACCAGAAGCAGCTTCGGTTGCAGGCGGCGCGGGGACGCATGCTCATGGATGGTCTGGACGCCGCCAGCGCGGCCTTTGAGGTGGGATACGAAAGCGCCAGCCAATTCAACCGGGAATACAGCCGTTTCTTCGGACAGCCGCCGATGCGGGATATTCGAACGCTTCGCTCGCCAAGCGCGCCGGCGTTGGAGTCGGTGGGTACTTGATAGCGCCTCGACGTGGCGCAGGCATTCCTGCAGGCGCAGGCGAGCTTTGCTCGACTGAACTCCTCCCTTTGGCTTGTCTCACAAAGGTAGGTTTTGGCAACATCGCCGGAGCCGGAGAAGCAACCGACCTTCCCCCGCGCTTTTGTGTGTTGGCTTTTTGTGTTGACAAACGTCACTGGCTGCGGAACCTGTTTGAACAGGACGACGGCCGCAGGGTTGGAGCCGATCAAGTGGATCGTTTGCGGTTGATCCTTTCGGCGCTCGATCAGGCCGGTGAGGTGCGGGACATGAACCAGCCCGTTTCGATTGCACCCATTGAAGGGCAACCGTAAAGGCGTGTGGGCCGTGACGGTCAGGGCCAACTGGCGGGTGACCTTCGCGACGCCTACGACGTGGACTTGGAAGATTACCATTAGGAAGGACGACGCCATGCCGATGAAAAATCCCGTACACCCCGGCGCACTCGCCCAGGCTAACCTTGACGAACTTAACCTAAGTGTGGCCGAGGCGGCAAAATCTATGAAGATCACGCGCCAGCAGCTTCACAACGTGATGCAAGGCAGAAGCGCCGTTACGCCTCAGATGGCGTTGCGCTTTGAAATGGCCTTTGGCGGCAGCGCCGATTATGTGGCTACGAATGCAGGCCGCGTATGATTTTGCCCAAGCGCGAAAGCATCAAGCGAAAATGAACATCCCGCGCCTTGTCGAGCATCCGTCGCTTTAAACGCGGCGTGTCGCACAATGAAATGTCGTGGGGAATGCCTGGGACATTGGCGCCCTGGCCGGCGTCCTGGCGAAGTGATGGTCCCCTTAATTCTCCTGGGTCACACCCAATCCGAACGCTGACCCACCGTCCCCGACAGGTGCGGCTTATTCTGTTACGATGACCTTGTATGTCCGATCCGGCCGCAAACTCGCCGCGTGAACTCATGCGCCTGTGGGTGGCCGCGTGGCGGCAGGCGGGCCTGGAACTCGACGAGGTGCGGCGGCGCGAAATCGAATGCGCCGATACTCAGGAGGCGGTCGGCAACTGTTCGAAACCGGCGGAGATCCCATCGACATCCCGCCTCCGCCCGCGTCCTCCGGTTTGGTCGATCAGCAGGCATGGTTTGCAAAGATGCGGCCGGCTGACCCGCGTCGATGACGCCTCTATTGGAGGCGGCACGCGATCTTCAGGCTTTTCTCACCGAGCGCCAATGGAAGTTCTGCATCATTGGGGGCATCGCACTACTGCGCTGGGGCGAGCCCCGTTTTACTCGCGGCGTGGACGTGACCTTGGTAAATGGATTCGGACGGGAAGACGAGTTCATCGCTCCGCTCCTGCAATCGGGTTATCGGGGACGCGTGACGGACGCCGCGGGGTTTGCGCACCGGAACCGTGTCCTGCTGCTCAACGCTCCTGGCGGCACGCCCGTCGACATCGCGCTCGGCGGGTTGCCGTTCGAAGAGGAAATGGTGGAACGATCCAGCTTGTTCGAGTTCACACGTGGGTGCCGGTTGCGCACTTGTTCGGCGGAGGATCTCATTATCCTGAAGCTCTTCGCCTTCCGGCCGCGAGACGTGCCCGATGTGGAGACCGAGGTGGTGCGGCAACGCGGAGCGCTGGACTGGGATCACATCGAGCGCCATCTTGGAGCACTGTCAGAGCTCAAGGAGCAGCCTGAGATCATGGCAACATTCGCCAGATTGCGCGGTCGATACCCACCCGCTTAGGCAGAAATCCGCTGGGCAAAGAATGCTACGGCGAACTACGCAAAGCCGCTGCGGGTGGAAGATGTCGCGGAGATCGCGGGTATGGGCGTGTCCACGCCGCACCACCATTTCCGGGTGTTGACCACCATGAGTCCTCTTCAGTATCAGAAACAGCTTCGGTAGCAGGCAGCGCGGGGACGCATGCTGATGGATGGCTTGGACGTCGCCAGCGCGGGCTTCGAGGTCGGATACGAAGCGCCAGCCAATTTAACCGTGAATACGGCCGGTTCTTCGGCCAACCGCCGATGCGGGATATTCGGACTCTTCGCTCGCCAAGCGCTCCGGCGTTGGATTCGGTCAGCAAAGGGTAAGACACAACACCGGCCCCCGGCCCCCGACCCCTGGCCCCGGCGAGCAGAGCTCGCCCTGCTATCCTGTCATCGATGCCTGAACGCCTACGCTTCGCCGACGCCCGCTTCCTGCTGATCTGCTTCCTTCTGCTGGCGGCCACCGTCTGGTTCTCCGCCCGCTATTTCCACCGCGCTTTCCCCGAAGCTTCTATCGATTTCCGCGTCACGCGCGAGCAGGCCCGCACCTTGGCCGAGAACTTTCTCTCCGCGCAGGGGTTCACGCTGAACTCATATCGCCAAGCCTCCCGCTTCAGTTACGACGAGACCACCAAAACCTTCCTGGAGCGCGAGCTCGGCCTGGAGCAGGCCAATCGCCTGATGGGCAGCCGCGTGCGTTTGTGGCGCTGGTCCTGGCGCTGGTTCCGGCCCTTGCAAAAGGAAGAATTCCGCGTGGACGTTACGCCTGCAGGCGACCCCGCCGGCTTCCAGCATGCCATCCCCGAAGCCGCCGCACGCCCCAGCCTGACCGCCGAGCAGGCCCGCGCCGTGGCCGAGCGTTTTCTCCGCGACACCATGCATCGCGACCCCACCAGCCTTGACTTCGTGGAAGGCTCCAGTGTCACACGCCCCGCGCGCACGGACCACACCTTCACCTGGAAGGAGCACGATTTCGACATCAAAGATTCCACTTACCGGCTGGAAGTGACGGTCCTGGGCAGTGAGGTGGGCGGCTATCGCGAGTATCTGAAGGTCCCCGAAAACTGGACGCGCGCTTACGAAGGATTGCGCTCGCGGAACCTGACTGCGCAGACCATCGATACCGGCCTGCTGATGCTGCTGGCCGTGGCCCTGCTGGTCGTCATCCTGCTGCGCGTGCGTAGCCACGATATACGCTGGCGGCGCGGGGCCGTGGTGGGCGCCATCGGCGGCGTGCTGTATTTTCTCGCCAACTGGAACGGGCAGCCTCTGGCCGAGTTCTCCTATCCCACCACGGATTCCTATGCCAACTTCATCGCTCAGGAATTTCTGCGCAACCTCACCGGAGCGTTGGCGGCCGCCGGCTTGCTGTTCGTACTGACCGCGGGCGCCGAGCCGCTCTATCGCGAAAGCTATGGCGTGCGCATCTCGCTCGGCAACCTGTTCAGCCCGCGCGGGCTGCGCACGAAGAAATTCTTCCTGGGCGCGATCCTGGGCCTGACTCTCACGGGCGTCTTTGTCGCTTACCAGACGGGCTTCTACATGGTGGCGTATCATTTCGGCGCATGGTCGCCCGCGGACGTGCCCTATGACGATCTGCTCAACACGCGTCTGCCCTGGCTCTTCGTTCTGCTTGGCGGATTTCTGCCGGCCGTGTCCGAAGAGTTCCTGTTCCGCATGTTCGCCATTCCGTTCCTTACGAAACTGGTGCGCAAGGTGGGCATCGCGGTTATACTGGCGGGCTTCATCTGGGGCTTCGGACATGCCGGATATCCGCAGCAGCCCTTCTGGATCCGGGGCGTGGAGGTGGGAATTGGAGGCGTGGCGTTGGGCGTGATCATGCTGCGCTTCGGCATCCTGCCGACCCTGGTATGGCATTATTCCGTGGACGCGATGTACACCGCGCTGCTGCTCTTGCGGTCGCACAATCCGTATTTCATGTTCTCGGGTGCGGCCGGCGCTGGCATTATGGTGATGCCGGTTCTGGTGGCATGGATTGCCTACCTGCGGCGCGGCGGCTTCGCACCGGAAACCGGCCTGACGAATGCCGATGAAGGCACCGCGGAACAGGTCCCCGATGTGCCCGTCTCCGGCTCGCCTGAGCCGGTGCCCGATCTGCCGTCCGGGGTGTGGTCGACTCGCCGCAGTGTGGCCGCTGTGCTGGTCGTCGTCGTTGCCGCTGTGGTTGTGATCACCGTCCACCCGCAGGAGTTCGGCGACGAACCGGGCTTTGCGTTCGGCTCCGCGCATGCCCGCACGATCGCGGACCAGTTCGCGCGCGCACAAGGCTTTCCAATCGGGAGCTATCGCGCGGTTGCGTTCCCGGTCACCAGGTGGGATGACGACGACGCCCGGCTGACCGGCAAATACTTCGTGGAACGCCGCGACGTGGCCTACGTGGCCAACGCTTTTCGCCGCGACGTGCCTCTGCACAGTTGGACCGTGCGCTATTTCAAGCCGCTCGAGCGCGAAGAGATGCAGGTTTCGATCGATCCAGACAGCGGGCGCGTCTTTGCGTTCAACCATGTGTTGCGCGAAGACCAGCCTGGCGCTGATTTGTCCGCCGATGCCGCGCGGCAGATTGCGGCTGAATTTCTGGCGTCGCGCGGCATCGATCTCCAGAAGTTGGAGCCCAAGGAAACCACCTCCGAGAAAAAGAAGGCGCGCCGCGATCACACGTTGGTGTGGGAAGCCAAGGCGGGCGACCCGCGCAATCTGGATGAAGCGCGCTTCCGCGTACGCGTGGAAGTGGCTGGCGACCGGGTGGTCTCGCTCAGCACTTTCTGGAAACTCCCGGAGACCTTCGCGCGCGCGCGTTCCCAGCGCAATGCGCTGTCGAACGTGTTGTTGGGATTGCGCATCGTGGTGTTCGCCAGCTTGCTGGTGCTGGCCATCTGGCTGTTGATCGAACGCACGCGCCAGCACGCGCTGGGCTGGCGCCGCGCGTTGTGGGTGGCGCTGCCGCTCGGAGGAATTGCGTTGGCCGGCATGGCCCTGAATTTCCCGCTGCTGTTGAGCCAATACCCTACGACATTTCCCCTGGAATCTTTCGAGGTGGTGATGATCGTCGGATTGGCGATCGGGGCCTTGGCACTTTTCGTGGCGCTGGCTTGCGCGGCAGCTCTTATTCTGGCCCTGCGGCCCGACGCCTTGGCCGTATTCGAGCATGCCAACCGAAGGCTGCTGGGCCGCGACGCTTTGCAAGCCGCCGTGCTGGCCGCCATGGGAGTAGCCGCGCTGGACCGGCTACGCTGGCTGGCGATCGATCGCTTCCACCCGCACGCGCTGCTCTCCGCCAGCGCGCGGACTGTCTTTGCGAGCGCCTCCCCGGCGGCGTCGGGATTCGCTGGGGCTTCGCAGGAGATGCTGTTCTGGATAGCCCTGCTGGTGCTCGCTGTCCACGCGGTGCGATCGCTCCAACGCTGGCCGGGAGCGGCAATTCTGGCGGGCTTCCTAGCTGCGGCGGCGCTTGTGCCATCCTCGGCCCACACCGCCGGCGAATTCTTCCTGTATTACGGGATTGGTCTCGTCTACCTCACAGCAGTTGTGCTGTTTGTGGCGTGCTTCGCGCGCGATAACTATCTCGCATATCTGTTGACGGCCTGGGTTCTCGCGCTTGGCGAAAAGGCCGCCGCTCTGATCGGGCAACTCGACGGTGTCCTTCAGGGCATCGCGCTGATCGTGGTGCTGCTGGCCGCGTTGTTATGGGCGGCCGCTCCCGCGCTGGTCCGCCGCAGGCCGAGCTGACGCATCAACCTTCCAAATCGTTGATACGCCGCTCGTGGTTCTCCGCCACGCGCGCCAGACGGGTAATCGCCTCCATCATCTGCGCTGCGCGCTTATCCATCTGCGCTGCGCGCACCTCGTTATGTTCGGCTATTACCGCCAGGCTGCGGATCTTCTCGGTCGTTTCGCGCTCCAGGTCGCGATGCAGACTGGTGAGCAATTCCACGCTCTCTGTGAGCGCCTGCAAGCGTTCATCAATCGTCATGCACTATTAGCTTGACATACCGGCGCAGGGAATTCCACGCGGCCCACCGCGGCGGTTCTCCTGGACGATTGTTATTGCGCCTGCGGATTCGGCGGGCTCCCGTTCCCGCCGCGGCGCATGGATTCGAGGAAGGCCTGCAGCTTTTCTTCAGTGATCAATTGCGCGGCGGCGAGTTGGGTGATCTTCTGGTCGAATTTCTCATCCAGCTCGCGCCGGCGCCTCCGCTCGTTGCGCGCCTCGCGTACACCCATGACGAAGGCCCGCCGCATGTCAGGTCCGCAACCTGTCGCCCTCTCGGCGAATATCGGCCATTTCGCTGTCGTGCCGCTCCTCGGCTGCAATTTGCCGCTTCTCCATCAACTCCACGCTTTGCGTCAGGGCTTCGTGGCGCTCCACCAGTTTTTCCAGCCGTTCATCAATAGTCAAGCTTATTTGATCGTGGCTCTTCGGCGCGGGCGCGTCGAGGGGCGTGCTAACGTTAACGTAAGCATGTCCGCGGATGTACAGGCGGCGATCGAGCGTTTTCTCGCGTCGTCCCGCCAACCCGCTCTGCTTGAACCAGGCGAGCCGTTGTTGCCGCTGGCGGCGGATAACATCAGCCTTCAACTGCGCGGCTCGCGGCTTACCCTACAGGCGTGGGATCAGACTCACAACTTGGTGCGCCGCGTTACCGGCGTGGCGGGCGAGGCGCGCGGGCGTCTGGAATTGATCGTGGAGCGCTTCGCGCGCAAAGAGGGCCGCCTCTTCCTGGTGGATCTGGCGCGCCCCTCCAGCCTGGATTTCCAGCGCCGCAGCGAGCGCCTGATCTTCCGCGAGCGCTTCCGCCAGTTTCTTACGCGGCAGTTCGCCGGTTGGACGCTCGCCGAAATCAGCGCCGAGCCGAACCTGGAAGCCAGCCTCTCGCCGAGCTTTCCACGCGCGTTTCTGCGCCGCGGGCCAACCGGTTGGGCCGCGATCGCCGCGCCGCCGGAAAGCGATGCCTCCGGCGTGCTCACTTTCGGGCTGATCTGGCTCGATCATTTGCGGCGTCGCGAAAAACGCCTGGCCATCGAAGGACTGGCGATCTACGTGCCACGCGGCCAGGAGCGGATCACCAGCCTGCGGCTCCTCTGGCTCAACGAAGAGGTTGCGCGCTACGAGCTGTTCGGTTATGACGAGCACGATTTCGCGGCGCACCTCGATCCTCACGATTTCGGAAACGTGGATACGCGCGTGGAGGTTTGCCGTCGCCCGGCGCCGCTGGGAGCGTTGGAGCGGCTGCTGGAATCGCCGGAAGTGGAGCGGGTCGCCCGGCACGATGGCGCGGTCAGCCTGCGCGTGCGCGGCGTGGAGTTCGCGCAGGTGTCGGAAGGCGGCGTCCGGTTCGGTATCGCCGAGCGCAGCGCCGCTGGCGCACATCATTTGCCCGAGATCGAGCGACTGGCGCGCGACCTGGCCGAGCGGCGATCTCCCGCCGCGGCCGACCACGAACATCCGCTCTATCGCCAGAATCCGGAAGCTTGGCTGGAATCGCAAGTGCGGGCGGAGATCGAGCAGATTTACGCGCCGCTGCTGCGCGCGCCAGTCTACGATCAGGTGCCCGCGTTCGCTGCTGGGGATCGGGGTGTCCTGGACCTGCTGGCGGTGGAGCGCTCCGGCCGGCTCGCCGTGCTGGAACTGAAAGCCACCGCCGATCTGCGGCTGCCTCTGCAAGCCCTGGATTACTGGCTGCGCGTCAAGTGGCACCTGGATCGCAACGAGTTTACGCCGAACGGTTATTTTCCCGGCCTGGCCTTGCGTCCGGAGCCGCCGCGCCTGTTCTTGGTGTCGCCCGCGCTCGAATTCCACCCGGCCACCGAAACCATTCTGAGTTATTTCCAACCATCCATCGATGTGGAGCGCGTCGGCGTCGGAGTAGAATGGCGGAAGGGCTTGCAAGTGATGTTCCGGCTACGCGGAGCGGAACGGCCCTGAAACGTGGAAAGCTCACTATGCTGCAATACTTAAAGCAAGCCCGCGCCGCCGTCTCGCTGCTCAATCCGGATGAAGTGCGGCTGCGCGCCGAGCGCCGTCTGGCCATAGGGTTGGTTTCGTCGGACAGCCCGGCATATGCCGAGATCGAGGACTTCCTGGCGCCTTCCGGCGTCTCGCACAACAAGCGCATGGAAGTGATGCAGTACGTGTATCGCGCCTGTGATCCGGGCATTCCCGAAAAGTTCGACGTGGTGCTATATGAACAGGGCCTGCCCTGCCCTTCCACCGCGTTTACCTTTTTCCGCGACGATCCCGAGCGCACCATCTCGGATATCCTGAATGCGCGCGAAGACCTGGGCCTCGCCCTAGCGCGCAATTTCGATCCTTTCCGGCGGCCGGTGGTGGAGCGGCTCATCAACTCCATCGCACGCGAGAACGCCATCTTTGCCGTCGCCAGCGCCCTGCCGAATGTCCTGCCGAGCCTGCTCGAACTGCCCTGGTCCATAGGCGAGTTCGCTTCCGACACGGCCTTTATCACTATGAACCAGGTGCGCATGGCGTTTCTGGTAGCGGCGGCCAGCGACCAGAGGGTAGGCTACGGCGAGCAGAAAGTCGAGCTGGGGTCCATTCTGGCCGGCGCTTTCGGTTGGCGTGCGCTCGCCCGCGAACTGGTCGGATTTATCCCGCTGGGCGCCGGTCTCATCCCCAAAGGCGCGATTGCCTACGCTGCGACATACGTCCTGGGCAAGGGCTTGGAGCACTTCTACGGCGTCGGCTACGGCTACACCCGGGCGCAAAGACGCGACGCTTACCAGGTGGCCTACGAGCGTGGGAAGAGCGTAGTAGGCGCGGTCGTGCACCGGCACGGAGCTACTGCGGCGAAGGAAGACACCAGTTCGTGATCAGGCTGTTGTAGGAGGGCTCCATGAAATTTCTGGTGCTGTGGCATCTCGAAGTTGCGCGGCTGAGTCCCGAGGTGATCGCCGCGGTTCTAAAGCAATTCGCATACGGGAAGAAACTCGAAGCGGACGGCAAACTCGAATGCCGTTACCACATCGTGGGTAGACACGGCGGCGCCTGGATCTACAAGGCTAGCTCGAATGAGGAGCTCGAACGACTGCTGGCCATGGCGCCCGTGTATAACTTCGCGAAATATGAGGTCCTGCCGCTGGCGGAGATGGGCGACCCGGCCGCGGTGCTCGGCAAGGCTGGCTAGCAGGACGGTGGAGCAGGCGAAAGCGCGTGCCCCACCTTACAATAAAGATTGTGCGCTTTGAGATCTACCGCGCGGAAGCGGCCAGCATCCTGTCCTCCACTTCCGGCTTCATCGCCCAGGCGGGCTTCACGCACTCTCTGTCCCCGGCGCGCAATTGCACGTTCGCCTGCACGTATTGCTATGTCCCCACCATGCGCGTCTACGGCGGATTGAAACCGGAAGACTGGAACCACTGGGGCAGGTTCACCACCTTCAAAAGCAACGCGCCCGAGCTGCTGCGCAAATCGCTGCGGGCAGACCAGGTGATTTACTGCTCGCCGCTGGTGGACCCCTATCAGCCGGCGGAGGAAACCGAGGGACTGATGCCGCGCCTGCTGGATGCACTGATCGAGCATCCACCCCGCGTCTTTGCGCTGCAGACGCGCGGCCCGTTGATCCTGCGAGACCTGGGGCGGTTGCGTCAACTCGCCGAGCGCACCACGTTGCGCTTGAGCTTCTCGGTAACCACGGACTGCGATCGCGTGCGCCGGTTTTACGAGCCGCATTGCGCGCCTGTTCCCGAGCGCCTGGAAACGTTGCGCCGCCTGCGCGCGGCGGGCATTGCGGCGCATGCGACGCTGGCGCCATTGCTGCCCTGCGATCCGGAGATGCTCATCGACCTGGCGCTCGGTGCCACGGACCGTGATATCATCGGCGATCCGTTTCACGTGCGCGCCATCAAGAAGTGCGGCGCCACCACGCGCGACGCGGCGTTTCGTGTCAGCCGCGCCCGTGGATTTACGAAATGGCACGACCCCGCCTTCCAAACGGCGGTGGTGGAAAGGATGCGGCAAAGAGCCGAAGCTGCCGGCCGGAGATTCGCTACCGGCACGGAGGCCTTTTCCTGGCTTGCGGAGATCGATCATGACGGCAACATCAACAGCAAACGAAATTCTGGAACGGTTGGAGATTGAGCCGGTCAATTCCGGCGCTTGCGACGGCGACTGGATTGCGAATCCTTCGGGCGGCGAATTGGCGTCCCTCAACCCGGCAGACGGCTCGGTGATCGCGCGCGTGCGCATGGCGGGCCGCGAGGATTACGAGCGCGTGGCGCAGCGCGCCGCCGAAGCTTTCGTCCAATGGCGCATGCGTCCGGCGCCCCAGCGCGGTGCGATCGTGCGCGAGCTGGCCGATGAATTGCGGCATGCGAAAGCCGACCTGGGCGCATTGGTCACGCTGGAGATGGGCAAGATCCGCGCCGAGGGGCAGGGCGAAGTACAAGAGATGATCGACGTGGCCGATTTCGCCGTGGGCCTCTCGCGGCAGTTGTATGGGTTGACCATGCACAGCGAACGGCCCGGCCACCGCATGTATGAGCAGTGGCATCCTCTGGGAGTGGTGGGGGTCATCAGCGCGTTCAATTTTCCGGTAGCGGTGTGGGCCTGGAATGCCATGATTGCGGCGGTCTGCGGAGATTGCGTCCTTTGGAAGCCTTCTTCGGATACGCCGCTAACCGCTATCGCGGTGCAGAAGATCTCGAACCGGGTGTTCGCGCGGCACGGGCTGAAGGGCGTCTTCAACCTGGTGATCGGCCGCGGCGATCCGGTGGGCGAAGCCATGCTGCACGATGCGCGCGTGCCGCTGATCAGCTTCACCGGTTCCACGCAGGTGGGCCGCCGGGTGGCTGAGACGGTGGCTCACAGGCTGGGCCGCACGATCCTGGAGTTGGGCGGCAACAACGGCATTATCGTGATGGACGACGCCAACCCAGACTTGGTCCTGCGGGCGGTTCTGTTCGGCGCGGTGGGGACCGCAGGACAGCGCTGCACCACCACGCGCCGGCTGTTCCTGCAAAAAGGCATCGCTGGCAGAATCACCGAAGCTCTCGCCGCCGCGTACAAGCAGGTTGCCATCGGGAACCCGCTCGATGACCACACGCTCATGGGCCCGTTGGTGAACAAACGCGCGGTCGACGACATGATGGAGGGGCTCGCGATCGTCCGGCAGCAGGGTGGCGAGATCATTTACGGAGGCAAGCAGCTTGGCGGTTGCTTCGTCGAGCCCACGCTGGTCAAGGCCCGGCCGGACATGCCCATCCTGCGCGAAGAGATTTTCGCCCCGATCCTCTATTTGCTGGAGTTCGACGAACCCGACGAAGCCATTCGCTGGCATAACAATGTGCCGCAGGGCCTCTCCTCGGCGATGTTCACCACCAACCTGATTTCCGCCGAGCGCTTCCTGAGCCACGCCGGCAGCGATTGCGGCATCGCCAATATCAACATAGGGACCAGCGGAGCGGAGATCGGCGGCGCTTTCGGCGGCGAAAAAGACACCGGCGGCGGCCGCGAATCCGGCAGCGACTCGTGGAAAGCTTATATGCGCCGCCAGACCAACACCATCAACTGGTCGTCGCAACTGCCGCTGGCGCAGGGGATACAATTTGACCTGTAGCGGTGGGGCAGGCATTCAGTCTGCCAGCCTTTTCTGCAACCAGTCGTCATGATCTACACCTGTTATGAAATGATCCGGGATTGCCGGGCCGGTCTGCCCGAGGGCTGGTCGTACTTCCTGACGCAATACGTCCCGGTGATTCGCGGATTCCTGGCGCACTATTTTCCCGAGCGCGAAAGCGACCGCGCGCTCATCGAGCGCGTGCTGGTGACGTTGCACCAGCCGGAATCGAGCCTCTTTCAGTCGCTCGATCCAGCGCCGGAGCGGGCCTTCGTTTCCGAATTGCGGCAACGCGTTCTCGCCGCCGTGGAAGCCGATCGCGCCAGTGCGGCCCCCGAGGTCCCCATTGACGTCGAGACTCTGGGCGCGGCGCTGGAGCCGCTTACCCTTACCGAAAAACTGACGGCCTGGTTCGAAACCATGCGCTACGGGGACGCCGATACTGGCCGCATGCTCCGCATGTCGCCCGAAACTGCGGCGAAGATCCGCGGGCGCGCCGCTGAATTAGTCCGCGGCAGCGTGGATGCCTGGCGCAGCAGTCTGCTCGCGGACAACGGCCCGTTGCTGGGTCAGGCGGCTGCCGCACAATCCACGAAAGACTGCCTGCCGGCCAAAGCCTTCTTCGATGTGATCGACGGCCGCACTACCTGGCGCGGGCGCGAGGAAATGGAGCGCCACGTAAAAGGTTGCTGGCATTGCCTAGACCATTTCTGCAGGCTGCTGGAGGTGGTGGATGTGCTGCGCGCCTCCAAGCCGCTCGCGGAAGCCGAGGTGGAAGGCTATAAGAGGCTGCTGGGGATTCAGGGGCCTAAGCGGCCATTCTGGAAGCGCGGCGCGGGTTAGAAGATCTCCTCGAAGCGCAGTTCGACGCCCGGCAGCAACTCGGAGCGGATGGCGTGCTCTTGACGCTCCATCGTCGAACTTCCGGCGCGGCAAATCCAGCCATGCTGCGTCTTGGGGTAGATGAGCCAGACCTCCTGGGCGCCATGCGAGAGGGCTGTGGGAACTTTTTGCCACCCGCGGTGTCTATAATGGGGTCAGGGAAGGCTGACCGTGGCCACCTTAATTCTGGACTTGAACTCGCAGCGGACGGCGGATGCCGTGGCGGAGACGGACGATGTGGCCCTCGTGCGCGCCCTGCGGGAAGGCTCCGAGCAAGCCTATGAGACGCTGCTGTTGCGGTTTCAACAGCCGGTCTATAATCTGGCGCTGCGATTGTTGAACGATTCATCGGATGCGGCCGACGTGGTTCAGGAAGTATTTCTCAAGGTATTTCGCAATGTGGGGCATTTCCGAAACCAGAGCAGCCTGAAGACCTGGATTTTCCGCATTGCGATCAACGAGGCGCACAACCAGCGCCGCTGGTTTTTCCGGCATCGCCACCGGGAGGTCGGCATGGAAGATGAGCGGGAGGATGCCAGAAGCAGGGCCGATCTCCTGGCGGATACCGGACAGTCCCCGTTCGACTACGTCCTGGACCAGGAGCAACAAACCCTGATCGAAGAGGCTGTCGCCCGCATCAACCCGACTTTCCGGGCTGCCGTTGTTCTGCGGGATATTACGGATTTGAGCTACGAGGAGATCGCGGAGATTTTGCAGATTTCCCTGGGTACCGTTAAGTCGCGAATTCTGCGGGGCCGCGAGGCCTTGCGCCAGGAGTTGGAGAATCGGCTGCAATCGCAGCCGGCTTTGTCGTTAGTGCCGAAAACGGCCGAGTAAGTGCTATGAGTTGCCAAATTGTGCGAAATTCGCTTTCTGAGTTTCTCGACCAGAGACTGGCCGGGGAGAAACGGATTCGCGTGGCGCAGCACCTGGCTCGCTGCCGGGAGTGTGCCACGCACCTGGATGAGCTTTCGGAGAATCGCGCTCGACTGCAGGGCCTGCCGCCGGCGCCCGTGCCGGAGCGCGTGCAGACCCAGTTGCTGGTGCTGGCATCGCGCGAGCGAGCCCGCTGGAACTCCATCAAGACGCTGCCTCTGGCGTGGCGGACCTGGTCCATAAACGTCAAGCTCACCATAGACAACCTGATGCGTCCACTGGCGCTGCCGGTTGCCGGCGGGGTGGTATCCGCGCTCTTCCTGTTCAGCATGCTGGTGCCTACCTTCGGTTTCTATCCCCATCCGCGGAACGATGTCCCGATCCGGTTATACACGGTGGCCACGGTCGTGGAGGTGGCTCCCTTCATCAACAACGACGAAACCGTGGTGGAGTTGTACATCGACGACAGGGGCCAAGCGACGGACTATTCCGTGCAGCGCGGCCAACTCAGTCCGGAGTTGCAGGCGGATCTCGCCAGGATGATGTACTCCTCGCGCTTCACTCCGGCTACCTGGTTCGGGCAGCCCACCAATGGGAAGGTGCTGGTTTCCTTCCGCCGCATCCAGTACGACGTTCACGGTTAGGCGCCCGTGGCTGACGTCACCGAAAGTCGGGATGGCAGGCGAAACCGCCTGCCCCACCAGCCCGAATCGACACTAGGCGGTTAGCAGTGGCCCGCCAGAGACTCGGCCAGCACTTCCTGATTCGCCGCTCCGTTCTCGAACGCATTGCCTGCGCCGCGTGTCCCGGGCGGGAACCGCTGATCGTTGAGATCGGTCCCGGCCGGGGCGCCCTTACCACGCACCTGCTGCCGCGCGCGGATCGCGTGATCGCCGTTGAAATCGATCCGTATCTGGCGCAGCACCTTCGGTCGCAGTTCGCCGATGAGCCCCGATTCAAAGTGATCGAGGCCAATGCGCTGGAGATCGATCTCGGCCAGTGGGGGCCGGCGGTGATCGTGGGCAACCTTCCTTACTACGCCGCTTCCGCCATTGTGCAGCGCGCGCTGGAACTCGGTCCGGTGCTGCGGCGCGGCGTGTTCCTAGTGCAGAAGGAAGTCGCCGCACGCATCACGGCGTTCCCGGGCAGCCGCGACTATGGCTATCTCAGCGTGACCATGCAGTTGTACGCCGGCGTCGAACTGCTGTTCGAGGCGAAACCGGCAGCGTTCTATCCGCCACCCAAAGTGGATTCGGCGGTCGTGCGCTTCGAGCCCCGCGACCGCACCGCCGAATTGAGTATCGCCGATCGCCAGGACTTTCTTCGCTTCGTGGGGCTTTGCTTCCGGCAGAAACGCAAGACTCTCCGCAATAACCTGCACGCCCGGTATGGCGCTGTGATAGACACTTGGCCGGAGGCCGGGCTGCGCGCCGAGCAGATCGATATCGCCACGTTTGCCGCGATGTACCGCCGGATTGAGTCCTGATTCAATTGCGGACCGGGCGTCGGAACGGCTCCCTCTCCCGATAAGTCAGCGACCGCCAGAGCCACTCCAGCGGGCCGAAATAGAATTGCCGCATCCAGAGCTGGGAGAACGCGAAGACGATGATCCAAACAACCAGCACAACGACCGCTTCCTGAACGCGATCGACACGCGCAAAAAGGCCGAATCCGCTTCCGTAAAAGAGCAGCGTGCAAAGCACACTTTCCAGAATATAGTTGCTGAACGCCATCCTGCCGACGGTAGCCAGACGCTTCACGCCGTTGCGCAGGCGCGCCGTCCTGGCTGCGATCATGATCAGGCAAATCCAGGCGAGGCTGATGCCCAGGCTGCCCCAGTAGTTAAACTGCGAGCCGATGAAAAACGAATAGCGTGTGCTCCAATGCTCCTGGAAGTTGCGATGCACACCGTAGGCGATGAGGGGAAAGCCGAACAGCGCGCCGGCAATTCCGAGATTGCGATAGAGCCGAGTGGCGAGGCTCCCAGTCAGCAGGCCCCATTTGTAGAGCGCCATGCCCACCAGCATCAGCCCGCCGGCCCGCCATAGCGTGGCAAACACGATCCCGGAGGTTTGTGTCAGGAGTGACTCCTCAGCGCGCACCGGCATCTGCTCCAGCCACCCGCCTCTATACGCGGCGATCTGGGCTGCGGTATCCTGCGCCGTCGGCTGCCAGAGGTTGCGCTCGAACTGAGCGATGTCCTTGGCGGCCCAGAACTGCATGGACCACGCGCCGAACAGGGAGAGTAGGGATCCGAAGGCAACTACGAGCAGGCCAATGGCCAGCAGGCGCCGCGCCGGCAGCTTCCGGAGCGGATACACGACCACGCCGCAAATCGCGTAGCTAACGAGTATATCGCCCGACCACAACAAATAAGCATGCATCAGGCCGAAGATCAGCAGCCAGAAACTGCGGCGCAAGAAAATCGGCAACGCCCGCGCGCCCCGAGCTTCGATACGGGAGGTCAGCAGCACGATACCGGCGCCATACAGCATGCAGAAGATGGCCATCATCTTTTCATCCGCCAGCAGATGGCTGATGAGCCACACCCAGTAACCCGCGCCTTGAATGCCGCCGCCGTATGCGGTCGGATTCATGTATGCGGCAAAGATCTGGGAGAACGCTTGGATGTTCATCACCAGGATGCCCAGCACAGCGAATCCGCGTAGAACGTCGAGAGACAGAATCCGGTCACCATCCAGCACCGGACCGGCCGGCGCCGTTTGGGTTGCAGTGCCGGGTTGCGGGTAGGCCATATTGCGGTACGTTGATCTTATCCAGCGTACTCGATCCACAGCCATGTTGCCGGGATGTAGCCAACCGGCCCGCCACATGACCAAGCTGCTCAAACGCTACTGGTATGCCATCGTGGTCTTCTTCTCGATTCTGGGGCCGGGGATGATCCGCCAACGTGGACAACGATTCCGGTGGGATCTACACCTATTCGCAAGCCGACGCCAAATATGGGTACCTGCCGCTCTGGAGTATAGTGCCGTGGGCGCGCATGCGCCGTTGCGTGGATACGCCCCTAATTCCCTGTGACACAAATTGACACAGCCGTGCGGGATGTGGCATTGATTGGAGTATGCCGATCCGCACCAGCATGAACGTCTCGCTCACCCCGGAATTGGAGCAGTTCGTCCAGTCCCGCGTCGCCTCAGGCCGGTATCAGACCGCCAGCGAAGTGGTCCGCGAGGGCCTGCGCCTGCTCGAAGAACGCGAACAAGCGCGCGAGAGCGCCATGGAAGAACTCCGCACCAAGGTCCGGCGCGGTATCGAGCAGGCCGACCGCGGCGAATTGTTGGATGGAGACGCGGTGCTGGAGGAGATTCGGCAATTGAGCGCCCGGCGCCGGTCAGGCAGCAGATGAGTCGGCGGCTTGTGGCCTGGCAGTTTTTTTTCTTAAGACACCTTTTCGCTTAGAGGCCGAGTATTGCGATTCCGTGGGACCCTCGCCTTTGCCACACGAGGTTCGGCGCGAGGGACATCCAAAGACACAAAACCCGCGCGCAACAATTGCTCCAATGGCTTCCAATCCGGTGGAGGGGGCGTCGCGCTGCTATGCCAATCCGCCCCGCTTGAGATCCAGCGCTTTCTCAGCGTTGCGGGGCTCACGGTGCAATCGTGATAGTCGAACTCGGTTCCACAGCACGGGCAAATAGTGTGGTTATTTGGTGAACTACGTAGTTCGGCAAATCCGCAAACTGGGCAGGTGTACACGCCTTTAATACCTCTTCCTCTTACATCCCCAATTTAAATAGTCTACGTTCGTTGGGAGCCCTTGTATCGTAGGCTCCGGCTTGAAGTAAGTCCTTATGAAACCTGCCTTCGAAAGAATTTCGAACTCGTTCGTATTGGGATTAAGCCTCACTTTGTCCCCGCCGGGCCGAACGCATTCGAGTACGCCCTGCGGCTTCTGTGCTCCGGGAAGATGTCGGCGCGCTCCTCGTGATCCGCAAAGCCTCGAGTCCGCACGGCGTTTGAGGCCTCATGGTATCATGCCCAAGGCTTAGAGATCGGTTGGGCACTGGCGACGCTGGCCTGGCTCGACTCTGAGCGTAAGAGCGAGCTTCGTGGGCCGGAGAACGAGGCTTGCGATCGCTCTCCGTGTTTCGGCGAAACACCTGAGACCACCGCGGCGGTTGCGTCGGAAGCGCCCGTCAGTCTTGCCGCAACGCAGTGATCGGATTAATGCGGATGGCCCGCCGCGCGGGAATCCAGCACGCCAGGGCCGCGATGGCCAGCATCAGAAAAAACACGGTCGCGAAGGTCACGGGATCGGTAGGCTCGACGCCGTAGAGGATCTTCTCGAGAAGCCGTCCGGCGGCCAACGCGGCGCCCAGTCCGATCGCCGTGCCCGAGCCAATCAGCACCACCGCCCGGCGCGCCACGATACCGAGCACCTGCGCTTGGCTGGCGCCGATTGCCATACGAATGCCGATCTCGCGTGTGCGGCGGGATATGGCGTAGGCCATCACCCCGTAGATACCTGTGGCCGCCAGGATCAGCGCCAGCACGCCGAATGCGCCGAGCGCCGACGCCGCCATGCGCGCCGGGAACAACGGCAGGTCCAGACGCTGAACCAGCGTGCCGGCGGAATACAACGGCAGCGACGGGTCCAGATCCCTCGCGGCATCCCGAATCAGCCGCAACGCTTGGGCTGAATTCAGGTTCGTGCGAGCCACCAGGGCGGCATTGGGGGTGTACCAGATCTCCGACGGGCCCCACCAGGCAGCGTTAGGCTTCTCCGAGAGTGAGAAATACTTGCCATCCTCGACTACGCCGACGATCTCAATCGGCTGGCTGTCGGGGCTGTTGGGCCGGAACCGCTTGCCGATGGGGTCCTGGCCCCGCATCAACTGGTCGACGAACGCTTTGTTGACCACGGCCACGCGCTTCCCATTCTGCTTGTCGCGGGAATCGAACTCGCGGCCCATGAGCAGCTTAGTCTGCATGGTTCGGAAATAATCGGTACTGACCGAGATGCTATAAGCGTCGGGGACTTCGGTAGGCTTCGGAACGGGTTTGCCTTCGATGTAGATGTTATCCGACGAAAAGCCGAGGGAGAGCGGCAGCCAGTCGATGGTCGCCGCCGACTCGATGCCAGGGATCGAGCGGACCTTATCCAACAGCCGCCGCTGGAACTCGCGGCCGCGCGCCTCGCTGTATCCCTGGATGTTGAGGTCGAAGGAAGCTGTCACGGCGCCCTTCGGGTTGTAGCCGATGGGCGCGTCGAGGGCCCGTTGCAGGCTGCGGACGACCAATACCGAGCAAACCAGCAGCACGGCGGAGAGTCCCACCTGCGTGGCCACCATATAGTCGCGAAGCTGCCAGTGGCGCAGTTTCTCGGAGATGGCTTCGTTCTTCAACGCGCCGGCCAGGTTGGTCCGGGCAGCCTGCAACGCGGGCAGGAGCCCGAACAGCAGCGTCGTGAGCACGGAAACCATCAATGCGAACAGAAACACGCGCGCATCCGGCGACGCCTTGATCACCATCGGGAAATCGGAGGGTGGGCGCCAGGCGGCCAGGGCATCGGTGATCCACACAGCCAGCAACGCTCCGCCGGCGCCGCCGAGAATAGCGATGACCAGGTTCTCGGTCAACAATTGCCGGACCAGCGAGCCGCGCCCCGCGCCCACGGCCAGACGCAGCGCAATCTCTTTACGCCGGTCGGCTGCACGAGCCATCAGTATGCTCGCCAGGTTGGTGCAGGCCACCAGCAGGACCAGGCAGGAGACACCAAACAGCGCCGCGGCGAATCCAATCACGGCGCCGCGGAGATAGTTTCCAACCAAGCCGGGTGGCGTCAGCACGATCTGCAAGCCCTCATCGATCTTCGGATACTCCTGCGCTAATCCCTGCGCGACGCTGTTCAGCCCGGCTTCGGCGCGCGCCATGGATACGCCCGGTTTCAGGCGGCCGGCGGCGAAAAAGTTGCCGGCATCGCGGTTTTCCAGGTATCCCTTGCCGCCTTCGAGCTCTTTCTGCATCATCGAGGGGAAGAAAATATCGGGCGCGAAGAAAAGCTCGGTGCCGAAGAATCCTGGCGGCGTGACACCCAGGATGGTGAAATCCATGCCGTTGATTTTCACAGTGCGTCCCACCGCCGCGGGATCGCCGCCGAAGCGCTTCTGCCAGCAAGGCCAGGACAGCACGGCCACAGGATGGCCGCCAGGCCGCAAGTCGTCATCCGGATGGAGGACCCGGCCGCGCGCTGCGCCGACGCCCAGCACATCGAAGTAGTTGCCCGTGACTAGATAGCCCCACAGCCGCTGGTTGTTGCCGGGCATGCCAAGGCTGGCGGGGAGGAAGCGGTATGCCATCAATCCCGACAATACGGTGTTGCGGTCGCGCATGTCGCGATAGTTGGGATACGAGAGGGTGGGCGCCACGTTGCCGCCCATTTTCTCATTGAGAGAAACGATTTCCGAGGCATGCGCGACGGGCAAGTGGCGCAGCAGAGCCGCGTTGATGATGCTAAAGATGGCGGTGTTGGCGCCGATTCCAAGCGCCAGCGTTAGGACAGCGACAGCCGAGAAAGCCGGGTTCTGGCGGAGGCGGCGGAGTGCTAGACGGAGATCGAGCAGCAAACGGTCCATGGGCCAGCAGTTCAGCAAGCCGAATGCCAGGGCAAGTATTTGTAAAAGAACGCGCGTCCGACGGGCGCGTGTTCGCAAGCGGGACGGCGTGTCCCACGCGCGGAACTGTGGGGGCTGGCATTTTTCCGGCAAAATATTACACAAGGCGTCTGGAAATGCGCGCGTACGGTTCGCAAGATGCCGCGCAAGATTATCGTTTACATCGCCACTGGCTACACCGCCCGTCAGGATGGGGACGTGGGGTGGCTGGACCGTCCGCAGCCGCCGGGCAACTACGGTGCGGGCGCGTTCTTCCGTTCCATTGACACGATCCTCTGGGGCAGGAAAACCTATGACTTTGCGCTCCGCATGGGTGGCATGAAAGGATATGGGCGAGGAATCCGGCACTATGTTTTCTCGCACCGCCCTGCCGGCGAAAGGGCGCCGGGCGTGGAATTCGTTACGGAACCGATCGGCGCATTCGCGACACGGCTGCGCGCCCAGGCGGGCAAGTACACCTGGATGATGGGCGGAGCGGGCCTGATCGGCGCTCATTGGCGAAGGCATTCCCCTGGCGCAACCGACGCTGCGGCTGGTTCCGCGGAAGCTGCTCTCTTCCCGCCGCTTTCCCGACGGTGTGGTGCGAATCCATTATCGAGTGATGCGGCACGCGAGGCGGCGCTGACCTATGAACCTGCGATAATCGGCCAGTGAACTCGATCTCCTGCCGGCAGATCACCAAACGTTTCGGAGATTCCCTAGCTGTCGATGACGTTACCCTCGAGATTTCGGGCGGCATCTGCGCTCTGCTGGGGCCGAATGGCGCCGGCAAATCGACGTTGCTGAAGATCATGGCCGGCCTGCTCGCGCCCGATAGAGGCGAGGTGCGCATTGCCGCCCGGGACATCTCCAAGGAGCCGCTGGCCGTCAAACGCACGATCGGCGTTCTTCCGGAAGATCTGGGTTTGTTCGATTCGCTCACGATCGAAGAGCACCTCGAACTTTGTGGTCCCGTCTACGGCCTCAGCCGAAAGGACACCCGCGAGCGCGCCGCGGCGCTGTTGCGCATCCTTGGCCTGGAAGCGGGGCGCTATACGTTTCTCGATCAATGCTCGCACGGGATGCGGAAGAAGACGGCGCTGGCGATGGCGCTGCTGCACAATCCGGGCGTGCTCCTGCTGGACGAACCGTTTGAAGGCATCGATCCCGTTTCGGCGGTGACCATTCGAGACCTGCTGACGGCGGTTTCCAGCCGCGGCATCACCGTCTTTCTGACGTCGCATGCGCTTTCGATGATCGACCAGTTGGCGACCGAAATCGTGCTGATTCGCGGCGGCCGCGTCGTCTTGAATGCCGCCGCGCGGGAACTGTCGCGGCCTTTGGAGGAGTTGTATTTCGATCTGGTCGAGACGCCCCACCCGGAGGACCTGCCTTGGCTGCGCTCTTCGCCATCCTAGGAGCGCTGCGCCGGGCGGTGCAGCGGGACCTCGGGACATTCGAATCCATCAAGGTCAACAACTTCTTCCTCTTTGTGGCGCTGCTCGCTTATGGCGCCCTCAACACCGGGCTGCAACCCAAAAGCGCGGAGCCGTTCTTTATTCTGCTCGGCTTTCTTTTGCTGTTTCCACTCTCCTCCGATCCGCTGGGCAAGATTCCGGCGGACCGGCTGACATTTTGGCCCCTGACCGCGAGGCAGAGACTGGGCTTGCGGTTCGCCAGTCTGGCACTCAGTCCGGCGCTATGGATCGGCGTTCTGATTCTATTGAAGACGGCACGCATAACCGTGGCGACCGCTTTTCTAGGAGTGGCGTTGGCGGTGCATGGCGCAGCGGTGGTTGGACGTCAGATGGCCCGGCGGGCGCCGCATTGGGATCTGTTGCGACACATCCCTCAGTTTTCCGGGCGGCTCGGTGGACTGATTCGCAACAATGCCCGCAAGACGCTCAGCGTGCTGGATCCTTATGTCGCATTACCGTTAAGCATAGGAGGAGGCCTCTATCGCGCCTTCGGCTCCCATCCCGATCCGGTGGCGTCGTCGATCGTCGGCCTACTGGTGGCTTTGGCGTTGAGCACCTATGCCCAGTCGCTGTTCGGCTTGGATTTCGGGTCGGGCATCACCCGCTACCGCCTTCTGCCGCTGGCCGGTTGGGAAATTCTGCTGGCGAAGGACATCGCCTTCCTGGCGATTCTGCTCGTGCTGCTCCTGCCCTTGGATCCGGGGCCAGGCATGGCCTTCGGACTGGCGGCGCTCGCGATAGGCCACCATTCTTCCGTCCTGCTTGTTTTGCCGCAGCAGCGCTGGCGATTCACGGGTGGCCGCCTCTTGCCGGTGGGCGCTCTCCAGGCCGTAGGAGGGATGGCGCTCGGGTTCTTGGAACATGAGCGGGGAGTGGTTGTCCTTCTTCTGACCGGGTTCGGTTACGTGGCGTCGCTGTATTACTACGGCCGGCGTTGGGATCGGCTGCCGGGTTTGTCGTGACGAGGGGTCCGGCGGAGCGTTGCTTTCGGCCGAACCTGTGTTCTTTTCGTGACGTGCACAAGCGGCGGCGTGGCGCACGCGGGATCGCGGTCCCACTTGCGCGATAGGCTAGCAAAGCTCGCCGGCGCCGGCAAGAGTGCCTGCGCCACGGTGGGCCAGGCGCACGCGGGACTCACTTCGCTGGCTGGATGGCGAAATCCCACACCTGCATGTTCACTTTGCCGGGCGTGTATTCGACCACCGCATACTCGTCGGGTCCCATCGGCTTCATCGGCCAGATCTTATATAAGCCGCCCTCCGAGAGCTGCTTCCGGAAGACCTGCACCTCGATGGGCTCCTCCACGATCTCCTTGGTGACGGGAATGGTCGTCAACTTCTCGACCACCCGGATGCCATGCTCCGGCGTGAGCTTGACGATCCCAAAGCGCTCTTCGTCCGACAACTGTATGAAGAATTCCTGCTCGGGATTCGTCAGGATATTCTGCGAATGCGCGCCGTCCAACTCGAGAGTGGCCTTTCCGGTGACCATCGGAATCGGGGACAGCACCTTAAGAACGCTGCGGCCCTTGTTGGTATGCACCTTGGATTCCGCCACCTTGATGGATTTGACCTCGTTGCCATCCAGAAAATAAACGCCGGGGTTCTGCGGAATTTTGGTGACCTCGTCCCGCATTTCGCGCTCGGCCTTCTCTTCTTCGGAGGTGGCTTTGACCTCTTGGGCCCGCTCAGCTTGACGTTCGGCCGCCTCCGATTCGGTGCGCCGCAGGTCCACCAGGTCGAGCGGAACCTCCTCCCACTGGCTGCGTTCCACGCTGTAGAACCGGACACGATCGGCCTGGACCTGGTATTCGGTCACAAGCTGAAAGCTGCCATCCTTCATGTAAAGTTTTGAGTTTGCGGCGAAAGCCGCCAGAGCCAGGACGAATAGCGCGATCAGGAACCTGCCCATACCTTCTTTGGACTAGTCTAGCGCCGCCGGGCGTTACCTTTCTTATAATAGGGTTTCATGAAATACCGAAAGCTGGGCAGGACCAACGTCGAGGTCAGCGAAATCGGGTATGGCGCCTGGGGCATTGGCGCCAGCCAGTGGCTCGGCGGAACCGATAAGGAGTCGCTGGCGGCCCTCCGGCGGGCGATCGAACTGGGGCTGAACTTCATCGACACGGCGCTGGCCTATGGCAACGGGCACAGCGAACAATTGGTCGGGCAGGTGGTCCGCGATGCACGCCGCCGGATTTATGTGGCCACGAAGGTGCCGCCCAAAAACCAGTTGTGGCCGGCACAGCCGGGCGTTGGGATCGCGGAGGTTTTCCCCTACGAATACATCCTGCGATCGACCGAGCGCAGCCTCAAGAATCTGGGCGTCGAGACCATCGATCTGCTGCAATTGCACGTCTGGAATCCGGAGTGGATCGGGAACGACGACTGGCGGCGCGCGCTTGCGGAGTTGAAGAGCTCAGGCAAAGTGCGGGCGGTCGGCATCTCGATCAACGACCATCAGCCGGACTCGGCGCTGGAAATCATCGAGACGGGCTTGATCGATACCGTGCAGGTGATCTACAACATTTTCGATCAAAGCCCGGAGCGGAGCCTGTTCCCGCTGGCGATCGAGCGCGGCATCGGAGTGATCGCGCGCGTGCCTTTGGACGAAGGCAGCCTCACTGGCACGATCGATGAGAACACCCAATTCCCGCCGGGGGATTTTCGCAACGAGTACTTCAAGGGTGACCGGAAGAAGCAAGTCAGGGAACATGTGGAGAGTCTGCGCCGGGACCTGGGAGCGCACGCGAACCTGCCCGAAGTCGCGTTGCGTTTCTGTCTTTCGCATCCCGCCGTATCCACGGTTATTCCGGGAATGCGCAGCTTACGGAATGCGGAAGCGAATTGTGCCGTGCCCGACAAGGGCCCGCTTCCTGCGGAAACGCTGGCGGTGCTGTGGCAGCACGCCTGGGATCGCAACTTCTACGATTAAGGTTGGCAGGCGAAAGCGCCTGCCCCACGCGCCTACCCCACCTTTCTCAAACAGCGTCTCAGGGATGAAGCTTCTGGTGCTTCTCCAGCATCTCAACAAACTTCTGAATGCGCTTGGCGCGCGTCTCGGTCTTCTTGGCGGTGTGAGTTCTGAAAAGGATGGCGTACCGATTCACGCTGTCCAAGGTCTTGAAGAAGGCCTGCGCCCGGGGACTCCGATCGAGAGCTGCCTGCAAGTCCCCGGGCACTGTCGCATTGCTTTGAGAGTCGTACGCCGCTTCCCAGCGCCCATCCTGGCGGGCGCGCTCCACCTCACGCAGCCCGGCAGGTTTCATGCGGCCCGCTTCGATCAGCGCCAGGGCTTTCTGCCGGTTGATCTTCGACCAGATGCTCTTGCTTCTGCGCGGCGTAAACTGCTGGAGCCAGGCGCTCTCGCTTTCGCCTTTCTTGTGAGCGTCTATCCACCCGTAGCAGAGGGCCACTTCGAGCGCTTCGGCGTACGAAACAGACGGTGTGGGTGAGCCCTTCTTCGCCAGCCTCAGCCACAGGCCAGCCGAAGCGGCGTGATTCTTCTCCAGCCATTTCGCCCAATCCGCTTGCCGTGCAAACAGGATGGGCGTGTCGTGGGAGGAGCCGGGAGCGGGCTTCACTGTTGCGTCACTTCTCCACCGGCAGCCCGGCCTGCTGCCACGCCTTCCATCCGCCATCGAGCGAGATGGCGCCGGTGTAGCCCATCTTCTGCAGATTGTCGGCCGCCAGCGCGGAGCGATATCCGCCGCCGCAATAGAGCACCAGGCGCGCGCTCTTGTCGGGGACCTTGGCCTCGATATCGCGCTCGATGATGCCTTTGCCCAGATGCGCCGCACCTGCCGCGTGCCCGGCGGCGAATTCGTTATCCTCGCGCACGTCCACCAGCAGATGCGGCTCCTTCGCCTCCAGCATCCGCTGGTAGCCCGCGATGTCGATTTCTTTCACGCGCGATTTCGCGTCGTTGACGATTGCCAGGAATCCAGGACTATGAACCATGTCTAATCCACCCGCCGGATCTGCGCGCCCGCGCGCGCCAGTTTCGCCTCGATTTTCTCATAACCGCGATCGATGTGGTAGACGCGATCGATCACGGTCTCGCCGCGCGCGGCCAGCGCCGCCAGCACCAGCGACGCGCTGGCCCGCAGATCCGATGCGATCACGCCCGCGCCGCTCAATTCCGAAGGTCCGGCCACAATCGCCTGGCGGCCTTCCAGCCGGATGTTGGCGCCCATGCGCGCCAGTTCCTGTGCATGCATGAAACGGTTTTCGAAAATCGTCTCGACCACGATCGCGATCCCCTGCGCCTGGGTCATCAGGGCCATGTATTGCGCCTGCAGGTCGGTCGCGAATCCCGGGTACTCTTCAGTGGTGACATCCACAGATTTCAGCCGTTTCGGCGCGCTGATCTGGAGCGTGGCGGTGTCGGTTTGGGTGATTTCGGCGCCGGCCTGCAAGAGCTTGGCAACCAGCGCGCCCACGTGCTCCGGCACGCACCCGGTGATCTTGAGGTCGCCGCCCGTGATCGCTCCCGCAATCAGGAATGTGCCCGCCTCAATCCGGTCGCTGATAATCGTATGGTCGGCACCGTGCAACTTCTCCACGCCGCGTATGTGAATAGTGGAAGTGCCGGCGCCCTCGATCTGCGCGCCCATTTTCGACAGCAGCGCGCACAAATCGGACACTTCGGGCTCGCGCGCCGCGTTGCGCAGCACGGTCTCGCCGTGCGCCAGCACTCCAGCCATGATCAAGTCTTCGGTGCCGGTCACCGTGATGCGGTCGAAGTGTATGGTCGCGCCATGCAGGCCCTCCGGCGCTTCCGCTTCGATGTAGCCGTGGGCCTGCTGGATGTGGGCGCCCAACTGCTCGAGGCCGTTCAAATGCAGATTGATGGGGCGCGCGCCGATCGCGCACCCGCCGGGCAAGGAGACGCGCGCGCGTCCAGTGCGCGCCACCAGCGGACCCAGCACCAGGCTGGAAGCGCGCATGGTCTTCACCAGCTCGTAAGGCGCTTCGGAGGAAACGATGCGAGGCGTGTGCAGCCGGATTCCGTCGCCCTCCACCTCCGCCTTGCTGCCGATATCCACCAACAGCCGCTGCATCGTGCGTATGTCCCGCACACGCGGTATGCGACGCAGCGTGACCGGCTCGTCCGTGAGCAGAGCGGCCGCTAGGGCCGGCAATGCTGAATTTTTCGATCCACTGATGGGGATCTCGCCCTGCAACCGAGGGCCGCCTTTAATTACGAATTTATCCATGATTTCCGCTCAATACAAGGAACCACAGATGGACACAGATAAACACAGATAAGAGAAAGGCAACCGCCGATGCACGCCGATGGAAACAAAGATTTATCGGCGTCAATCGGCGTGCATCGGCGGTTGCTTTGTCTTTTTCTTTTATCCGTGTTCATCTGTGTCCATCTATGGTTCCAAGTGCCTGTGACACGCGCCCGCTGGCTGCGGCCAGGCGCTGTTCCGCGGTTTCGCGGTCCACGCCCATTTTACCCATGATGATGGCCGTGGCGACGCGGTTGCCGGCGGCTGCCAGCAACTCTGCGGCGGCATCTGCGCTCACGCTGGCGGCCTGTGCGACGATGCGCCTCGCGCGGTCGCGCAGCTTGCTATTCTTCGGTTGCACGTTCACCATCAAGTTGCCGTACACATAGCCCAGCCGGATGAACACCGCGGTACTGAGCATATTCAGCACCAGCTTCGTGGCGGTGCCCGCCTTCATGCGCGTGGAGCCGGCCACGATCTCCGGACCGGTCAGCGGCGTGATGGCAATGTGCACGGCACGGGCCAATTCCGAATCGGGCGTGCAGCTTATGCCGGCCGTAACGGCGCCCATCCGTCGGGCCGCGGCAACCGCACCCAGCACATATGGAGTGCGGCCGCTGGCGGCGATCCCCACCAGTACATCGCGCGCGGTGAAACCGTGAGCCATTAGGTCGCGCGCGCCGATGGCCGGATCGTCCTCGGTCGTTTCCGTGGCGTGCGCCAGCGCCTGCTCGCCGCCGGCCATGATACCCTGCACCAGTTCCGGATCTGCGCTGAAGGTGGGCGGGCATTCGGCGGCATCCAACACTCCCAGGCGGCCGCTGGTGCCGGCGCCGATGTAGAACAAGCGCCCGCCGGCGCGGATGGCCTCGACGATCGCATCCACCGCGCGGGCGATCGCCGGAATCTCGCGGGCGACCGCGTCCGCCACCTTGCGGTCCTCGGCGTTGATGATTTCGAGGATGCGTTCGGTGGGCAGCGCGTCGATGCTCTGCGACGCCGGGTTGACCTGTTCGGTCAGCAGATTCTCCAGCGGCTTCTCAGGCAATGCCGGCCTTCCGCATCACGCCGCGGGCTGATTCGAGCGCCAGCCGGGCGCCCTCTTCCGGTGGCATGTCCTTCAGCCCGCGGCCGAAGACCTCCACGCTCACGGCATCCTGATAGCCGATCTCACGCAGCGCTTGAAGAAAGCCCACGAGGTTGATGACGCCTTCGCCGGGCATCAGCCGTTCGTCGTCCCGGATCTTCTCTGGCGGCAGGTTCGGCGCATCGCTGAAGTGCACGTGGACGATGCCGTCCTTGCCCGCTTTGACGATGTCGTCGGTGGTCGCGCCGGCGTGGTGCCAGTGCCACACGTCTAAAAGCAGACCCACATTCGGACCGCATTCCCGCGCGAAGGCCAGCATCTCGGGCATGCGCCAGATGAATTCGTATGGCTCCATCTGGCGAAGATGCAGAGGTCCCAGAAACTCCAGCCCCAGCCGGACGTGCGATCGCGCCAGCACATCCGCGCAGGCACTGAAGCGCTTCAGGCATAGCACGCGCAGTTCGGCTTTGGGAGTTTTGCTGGAAGGCATGATCCAGGTGATCATGCGCGGGCACCCGATGGCCGCGGAAAAAGACGAGGCGTCGTCGAGCTTCTCCAAGTCTTTGCGGAACGCGGCGTCGTCTTTGCGGAATTCGACCGGAAGGTTTACCGCGGCCGGCTTGATGCTGAGTTCGTCAAATAGCGCGCGGGTAGCGGAAAGACCTGCCTTCATCGCGGAGGAGAGTTCTACATCCACACCCGGAAAGCCCACCCTGGCTGCCAGCCGTGCCAGATCGGGCCAGGGCACCCGTCCGGCGACCACCGTCGGGTTCAGAGAGAGGTACACGCCCCATTGTCAGGGCAATGCGCTATCGTTCGCAAGCGCGCCAACCCTCGTGCGGAGCTGTCAACGGCCTTCCCAAAGCACCGGATAAATTCGATGGCACTTGCGGCACTGATAGTGCCCGTGGATCGGCCACGTTGTGCCGTGGTGCATCACGGCACACCACACTCCGGAAAAGCGAGTCCAGCGACTGCGGACTTGTCTCATAACTGCTAGCCGTCCTTATTTGCATAGATGCGCGGCGCTTGGGACTAGTTTCGACGCGGGCAGCGCCGCCGGTTCGGTTTCGCCGCGCAACAATAGTGTTATGGACATCAATCGTTTCACGGAGAAGCTCCAGGAGGCGATCCGGGCGGCGCAAAGCAAGGCCACCCGCTACGGGCATCAACAGCTCGACGTCGAACACCTGTTTGCGAGCCTGCTCGAGCAGGAGGGCGGCCTGGCCGGCTCCATCCTCTCGCGAGCGGGCGTCAACATCGATACGTTGCGGCCCAAGCTCGAACAGGATCTCGACCGCCTGCCTAAGGTCTCGGGACCGTCCGGTCCGCCCGACCAGATCTTCGTCACGGCCCGTCTGAACCGGCTCCTCACCCAGGCCGAGGACGAGGCCAAGGCGCTCAAAGACGAATACGTTTCCGTCGAGCACGTGCTGCTCGCGCTCACGGATGACAGCGGCCCCAGCGGACGCCTGCTGCGCGAATACGGCGCCACCCGCGAACGGCTGATGCAGGCGCTCCGCGAGGTGCGCGGCAGCCAGCGCGTCACTTCACAGAATCCGGAGGCGACTTATGAGGCCCTGGAGCGCTACGGCCGCGATCTCACGAAACTGGCCAGCCAGGGCAAGCTCGACCCGGTGATCGGCCGCGACGAAGAGATCCGCCGCGTGATCCAGGTGCTCTCGCGCCGCACAAAAAACAACCCCGTGCTCATCGGCGAGCCCGGCGTCGGCAAGACCGCCATCGTGGAGGGCTTGGCGTTGCGCATCGTGCGCGGCGACGTTCCGGAAGGCCTGAAAAATCGCCGCATCGTGTCGCTCGACATGGGCGCGTTGATCGCCGGCGCCAAGTATCGCGGCGAGTTCGAAGAGCGCCTGAAGGCCGTGCTCAAAGAAGTGCAGGACTCCGCGGGCGACATCATCCTGTTCATCGACGAGCTGCACACGGTCGTGGGCGCGGGCAAAGCCGAAGGCGCCATGGACGCCGGCAATCTGCTGAAGCCCATGCTGGCGCGCGGCGAGCTGCACTGCATCGGCGCCACCACGCTGGATGAGTATCGCAAGCATATCGAGAAAGACGCGGCATTCGAGCGGCGTTTCCAGCCTGTCATCGTGGACCAGCCGTCGGTGGAGGACACCATCTCCATCCTGCGCGGGCTGAAGGAGCGCTACGAAGTGCACCACGGCGTGCGCATCAAGGACGCGGCGCTGGTGGCCGCCGCCATTCTGTCAAATCGCTACATCACCGACCGATTCTTGCCGGACAAGGCCATCGACCTGGTGGACGAGGCGGGCGCGCGGCTGCGCACCGAAATCGACTCCATGCCCGCGAAACTGGACGAGATCCTGCGGCGTGTGATGCAGCTTGAAATCGAGCGCTCGGCGCTCAAGAAAGAGAAGGACGCAGCCTCGCGCGGCCGGCTGAAAAAATTGGAGAAGGAATTGGCCGACCTGAAGGCCGAAGGAGACGCGTTGAAGGCGCGCTGGCAGTCCGAGAAACAGACCGTCATGCGTCTGCGCAGTCTCCGCGAGCAGATCGAGCAGACCAAGGTGGAGATCGAGCAGGCCGAGCGCGCCTACGACCTGAATCGCGCCGCTGAGCTGAAATACGGCAAGCTGGCGGGGCTCGAACGTCAATTGCAAGCCGAATCCGATGCGTTCTCGAAAAAGCAGGCGCAGGCCCCGCTGATCAAAGAGGAGGTGGATGAGGAAGACATCGCCGAGGTAGTCAGCCGCTGGACCGGCGTGCCAGTGACCAAGCTGCTGGAAGGCGAGATGCAGAAGTTGCTGCACCTGGAAGAAGAGCTGCACCAGCGGGTGATCGGCCAAGACGAAGCCGTCACAGCCGTCGCGGAGGCGGTCATCAGGGCGCGCTCAGGCCTGAAAGATCCCAATCGCCCGATCGGCAGCTTCATCTTCCTCGGCCCGACCGGCGTCGGCAAAACAGAGTTGGCGCGCGCGCTGGCGCAATTCCTTTTCGACGATGAACGCGCCATGATCCGCATCGACATGTCGGAGTACCAGGAAAAGCACACCGTGGCGCGGCTGATCGGCGCGCCTCCCGGATACGTGGGCTATGAAGAAGGCGGCCAGCTCACCGAATCCGTTCGGCGGCGGCCCTATTCCGTGGTGCTGTTCGATGAGATTGAAAAGGCGCACCACGACGTGTTCAACGTGATGCTGCAGGTGCTCGACGATGGCCGCCTCACCGATGGCCAGGGCCGCACGGTGGACTTCCGCAATACCATCGTGATCATGACTTCGAACATCGGCAGCCATCGCATCCTGGAGTATCGCGGGGCGTTTGAAGGATCCGAGTTCGAGCGGATGAAGGACGCTGTGCTGGAAGAAATGCGCCACCACTTCCGGCCGGAGTTCCTCAATCGCGTGGATGAGATTATCGTGTTCCACGCGCTGACCGAGGAGCATCTCATCCAAATCGTGGAGATCCAACTTGAGCGGCTGCGCGCGCGGCTGGCGGACCGGCACATCACCCTGAAACTCACGGATGCCGCGCGGCTGAACCTGGTGCGCACGGGCTTCGATCCGCATTACGGCGCCCGGCCGCTGAAACGCGCGCTTCAGAAGAAGGTGGAGACGCCGCTGGGCCGGCTGATCCTGAAGGGCGAGATCCGGGATGGGCAACAGCTTTTGGTGGATGTGGACCGGCAGGGCGAGCTGACGTTTGTGCCGGCAGCGCGTGGCGCTGGCGGTTAGTTGGGTTCCTGCTCTGGAGGGTTGTTCACACGCAAACACGCAGAGTAAGCTCTAGAGGTCATGGGCTGCGTGAAGGAGATCGAGGAAGCAGTCCTGAAGCTCTCCGCAGCCGAACTCGCCCGATTCCGAGAGCGGTTTGCAGAATTCGACGCCGAGGCGTGGGGCAGCCAGATTGAAGACGACGTTGCTGGCGGGCGCCTGGATGGTCTGGCGGACGAAGCTCTGGAGGACTTCCGGGCTGGCCGTTGCACGGAACGGTGAGGCATCGCGCCAATCCGCGGTTCTGGGATGCTATCGCAAGCTCCCCGACGACATTCAGCATCTCGCAGACGAATCCTATCGACTGCTGCGACGAGAAAGGTTGGACGCTTCTGGTCGGTTCGAGTCGGCCTACATTACCGAGCCCTGGCCGTGGAACAAGGCGATACGGTGGTCTGGTTCTGGGTGGGGCCGCACGCTCTGTACAGCCGGCTCCTCTTTGGGGCCAGGACATCGTAAACTACTTAAACGGCAGCCATGCGTATCAGTTTGTTCGGCAACCTGCGGATCAGTGTCGCGGGACGTCCGGTCACGGCCGTCAACACGAACCGCCTGCATTCCCTGATCGCATATTTGATCCTGCATGGCGGCACGCCGCAGCCACGGGAGCGCCTGGCCTTTCTGTTGTGGCCGGCATCCAGCGAATCGCAGGCACGGACGAATCTGCGGCAACTTCTCCACCATTTGAAACGAGCATTACCGGCCGAATGCAAGTCGCTGGTTACCGATAATTTCGCCGTTCAGTGGCAGCACGATACTTCCTGCACGGTCGACGTCGTCGATTTCCAGGCGGCGATCGCGGAGGCCTCTGCCGCACGAACGGAGGGAGACCGCGCGCGGGAGATACAGTCCCTAACGACTGCAGCGCAGCTTTATGAAGACGACCTCCTGCCTGCGCTCTACGACGACTGGCTCACGCCGCTGCGCGAAGACTACCGGAGGCAGCTCTCCGATGTGTTGCAGCGTCTCGCCGCGCTCTTCGAGGAGCAGAAGCAATACGCGGCGGCAATTCCCTGGGCCGACCGGCTGGTCGCACTGGATTCCCTGTGTGAGACGCATCATCAATCGCTGATCCGGCTGCATGCAGCCAATCACGACCGCGCCAGCGCGCTGCGCGCTTATCACCAGTGCATGCGCACTCTGCGGCGGGAAATGGGTGTGGAGCCCGGCCCGGCAACCCGGGAGTTGTTTGAACGAATTCTGAAAGCGGAGCCCGAAGCTTCACCCGGGCCGGCATCGCGGTGGTCCGCGTCACCCGCGGCGAGGCCCGTCGCGCAACTGCAAAAAGCGCGGGCCCTGGTCGGCCGCACAATGGAATGGCAGCAGTTGGCATTGGCCTGGCAAATGGCGGTGGAGGATGGTCCACGAGTGGCCGTCATCTCGGGTGAACCGGGGATTGGCAAGACGAGGCTGGCCGATGAGTTATACCAAGCGTGCGCTCGGCACGGGCATGCGGCCGCGCGCAGCCGCTGTTACGCAGGCCAGGGGCAAGTGTCCTACGCGCCGGTTGCGGAGTGGCTGCGTTCCGATGTAGTTCGAGCGGGCTGGACAACCCTCGGGTCGCAGCAAGTGGCGGAACTTGCGCGGCTGGCGCCGGAAATCCTCGAGCATTCTCCCGAACTCCGGCAGCGCAACGTCGATCAACCCGGTCCCCTCGCCGAAAGCTGGCAGCGGCTGCATTTCTACGAATCGCTGAACGCCGCTTTTGGAAAGAGCCGGAAGCCGATTTTGCTGTATCTCGACGACATGCAGTGGTGCGATCCCGACTCGTTTGAATGGCTCAACGCGCTGTTGACCTCGTCGGTCTCGTCCGGCGTTCTGGTGATCGGAACCGTGCGGGCAGAAGAGACGGGCCGCGAACATCCGTTCACACGGTTTCTGTTGGCGCTGCGGCAGTCGGGGATGGTTACGGAAATCCCGCTGGCGCCTCTGGACGCCGGGGAGACGGCCGAGCTTGCGCGCCTCGAAACCGCGAAACCGCTCGAAAGCGAGAACCTGGGAGAGATCTTCCGGACCACGCGGGGAAATCCGCTGTTTGTGCTGGAGAGTGTGCGGGCCGGACTGCGGAGCACGCGGGTACATGCGGTGATCGCGGCGCGGCTGTCACAGCTTTCGCCGGCTCCTTACGAACTGGCTGGCTTAGCGAGCGTAGTGGGGAGGCCGTTCACCTTCGAATTGCTAGAGAAGTCGACGGATTGGGACGAGGCCAGCGTTTCGCAGGCGCTCGACGAACTCTGGCGGCGGCGCATCATCGAAAGCCGGGGGGCTTCGGAGTACGATTTCACGCACGACCTTTTGCGCGAAGCCGCCTGCGGGGAGCTGAGCCTGGTGCGCCGGCGTTATTTGCACCGGCGGGTGGCGCGAGCGCTGGCCGAGGTATATAAAGCCGACATCGAAAACTGGAATGGACAGATCGCCGCGCATTTCGAGCGGGCCGGAATGGCGGAGGAGGCGATTGAACATTATCGGCGGGCGGCGGCGCATGCGCGGCAGCGCTATGCGGACACCGAAGCGGCAGACCTGTTGAGGGGCGCCCTGGCGCTGTGCCGGGGATTCTCCGAATCCGACAGCAGGCAGGAGCAGGAGCTGGATTTGCTGGCCACGCTGGGTCCGGCGCTGGTAACCACGGAAGGCTACTCGGCGGCGGAAGTGGGCCAGACGTACGATCGGGCGCTGGACCTTTCGAGGCGGTTGGGCAATCGCAACATTTTCGCGATTCTAAGCGGCGCGTGGGTGTTTCATGCTGTGCGGGGCGATCTGCAACAAGCGCGGGAATTCAGCCTCGAGTTTCTGAGAGCTGCGGAACGGGAGCCGACTCCGGGGCCGATGCTGGCGGGGAACTTCATCCTGGGAAGTAGCCTTTTCCACCTGGGGCAACTGGAAGCATCGCTCGACCATATGAACGCGGCGATCCAGGCACACAGCGGCCCTACGGAATCCGTGTTGGCGCTGTTCGCTGGACCGGATATTGGCGTCTTTTGCCGTTCCTACCTGGCGCATCTTTCCTGGCACCGGGATGACGCGACTGCAGCAGACGATCACGCCGCGGAAGCCATAGCGTCGGCGACGCGGATGCGCCACCCTTTCAGCCAGGCGATCGCGCTCGACTATGCCGCGATGCTGCACGTTTTCCGGGGCGAAAGCCGCGCGGCGCTCGAGCGCGGGCGGGAAGCGGTGGAGTTGTGTGGCCGCCATGGCTTCGCGTATTACCTGGCGATGGCGAATATCCTGACAGGCTGGGCGGGCGCCGCGGAGGGTGACGTAAGGGGCGGGCTGGCGCAACTCCGCGAGGGATTGGAAGCCATCCGTGGATTGGGCGCCGAACTCCGCTTGCCGTACTATTTCGCACTGCTGGCGGAGACATTCGGGTGTGCGGGTATGGCGGGCGAGGCCCTGGCGAGCCTCTCGACCGGCTTTGCTTTCGTCAGCAAGAACGGCGAGGAATGGGCTGCCGCGGAGTTGTATCGCGTGCAGGGCGCCCTGTTAGCCGCCCAGGGGAAGCCGGACGCGGCCCGCGTCAGCTACCGGCAGGGCATCCAGGCGGCGCGGCGGTCGGGGTCGCTGGCGTTCGAACGGAGATTGTCGATTCTTGCAGACGGAACGGCCGCAACCGCCCCTACGGAACGCTCTTAGAACGCTGCGCCGGGCATAGTAGACGTATGCGGCGCGAGATCGAACTGCGCTGCCAGAGGAGGCTGGGATGCCGTTACAGGAAGCTATTACCGAATTCAGGGGCCAATTCCGAGGCGCCGTGATCGAGCCTCAAGATGCGGCGTACGATGAGGCGCGGAAAGTCTACAATGCCATGATCGATCGCAAGCCGCGGCTGATCGCGAAATGCACCGATGCCGCCGACGTGATGGCCGCGGTACGGATGGCGAAGGCCAACGGTTTGCGGGTTTCGATCCGCGGTGGCGGGCATAATGCAGCCGGTCTGGGCGTCTGCGACGACGGCCTGGTAATCGATCTGGCGCCGATCAAATATGTCAGGGTGGATCCTTCGTCGCGCACCGTGCTGGTGGGTGCAGGTTGCAAGTGGAGCGACGTCGATCATGCCACGCACGCATTCGGATTGGCTGTGCCGTCGGGCATCGTCTCCAGCACCGGTGTGGCGGGCTTGACGTTGGGCGGAGGCATGGGACACTTAACCCGAAAGTACGGGCTGACGATCGACAACCTGCTCTCGGTGGATATGGTGCTGGCCGACGGCAGCTTCGTCACCGCCAATTCCGAGGAGAATACAGACCTGTTCTGGGCGGTGCGCGGCGGAGGGGGGAACTTTGGAATTGTGACCTCGTTTCTTTTCGAGGCCCAGCCGGTCGGTATGGTTTGCGCCGGACCGATGCTCTGGAACCTGGAAGATGCAGCGGACGTGATGAAGTGGTACCGGGAATTCATCACGCAGGCGCCCGAAGAGATGAACGGCTTCTTCGCAGTATTAGGCGTCCCGCCGGGGCCGCCCTTCCCTGAGGAGCTGCACCTTCGCACGATGTGCGGAATCGTGTGGTGCTACCAGGGCTCCATGGAGCAGGCGAATACCATCCTGGAATCGATTCGCAGCTACCGTCCGCCGGCTTTCGAATTTTTCGTGCCGATGCCGTTTCCGATGCTGCAGGGACTGTTCGACGGCATTTACCCAACCGGTCTGCAATGGTACTGGAAAGCCGATTTCTTTAAGGAACTCAGCGATCGCGCGATCGAGAAGCATATCGAACATGCGTCGCGGCTGCCGACGTGGCAGTCGACCATGCACCTGTATCCGGTGAACGGAAAAGTGAATCGAGTAGGCGCGAGCGATACAGCGTTCAGCTATCGCGACGCCGTCTGGAGCGAGGTGATTGTGGGAGTGGACCCCGATCCGGCGAATCGCGGAAAGATCGTCGATTGGGCCAGGAGTTACTATGATGCCCTGCATCCGTTCGGCGCGGGCGGGGCTTATATGAATTTCATGATGGAAGAAGGCGAGGACCGGATTCGGGCGACGTACCGCGGCAATTACGATCGGCTGGCGGCGACCAAAGCGAAGTACGATCCTGGGAATTTCTTCAACGTGAATCAGAACATCCGGCCGGCGGCCTAGGCGATTCGCGCCATCCCGGTCTTTCAGAGACTGGGGCCGCTGATCCTGAAGGGCGAGATCCGCGACGGGCAGCAGCTTTTGGTGGACGTGGACAAGGAGGGCGAGCTGCGTTTTGCGCCAGCCGCGCGTGCCGCAGCGGTTAGCACCGTCAAGCGAAGATCAAGCGGCGGCCCTTCGCCTCTGGAATCGGATCTCCAAACTCCTTGGCGGTCTCGATCCAGAGGCGAATCGCATCCAGCGCGTTGCTGAGGGCGGCGTCCTGAGTGTCGCCATGCGCCATGCACCCAGGAAGCTCGGGCACCTCTGCGATGAAGGACTCGTCTTCTTCGCTCCAGTAGATGATGACTTCGTATTTGATCATGGCTTGGAACCGAGCTTGGCTCTCAGGATTACAGCGCGGACCTGTTTGACTTGATAAGGCTTCGCCTGCGCGCCTGCCCTCTGCAAGTTTATCTTCTCCTCCACGTCACTCCTTCGAAACAAATGATGGCTTCCTCTTACGCGCTTCTCAAAACCCAGACTCTCGAGCAGTTGGCACAGATCGTCAAAACGGATGGCCGCGTCGGCAGCACCGCTGAGGAGCCGTCGAAGTGTTTTCTCAGCTCCCATAACGATATTCTACACGCTCGCCTTGTCGGCTGCCCCAACTATCGCTAGCAGCCGGGATAGGCGAACGCGCAGTACTTCCGCCCGAATCACGCCTATCTGGAAGCTGTGATTGACTGTCGTGATCTTCCGGAGTCCGCAACCTCTGTACCCGCCCCGCCCCGGACGGCGTCAAAATATACTTGTGAAATCCCTCTGCATCTGCCTCTTCACCGCCTCCCTGCTCTGCGCGCAAGCACCGCGCGTCGGTGATATCGAATTTTACGGCCTGCACAAGCTGTCGGAACAAAAGCTGCTGCGCACGCTGCATCTGAAGTCCGGTGACGCTTTGCCTCCATCCAAAGGCGATCTGGAAGACGAATTGGAGAAGATCCCGGGCGTGTTGCGGGCGCACGTGGAAGCGGTGTGCTGCGACGAGGGCAAGACCACCCTCTTCATCGGCATCGAAGAAAAGGGCGCGCCCCATCTGGCGTTCCATAGCGCGCCCGCCGGCGACGCCGCGCTGCCCCAGGACGTGGCCGATAATTACCAGAAATTCGTGGAAGCCGTGCACGATGCAGCCCGCCGCGGCAGCACCGCCGAAGACCTCACCAACGGCCATTCGTTGATGGCGGATCCGGACGCGCGCGATCTCCAGATGCGCTTCGCCGATTTCGCCGGCGCCCATTTGCCGGAGCTCCGGGAGGTACTCCGCGATTCCGCCGACGAAGAGCAGCGGGCCATGGCCGCTACCATCATCGGATATGCGCCGATCAAAAAAGACGTCGTGAACGACCTGGAGTATGCCATGCAAGATCCCGACGCGGCCGTGCGTTCCAATGCCCTCCGCGCGCTGAACGCCATCGCGGTGCTGGCGCGCCTGCAGCCGCACCTGGGAATTCGCGTCTCACCTACCTGGTTCATCGAAATGCTCAACTCCATCGTGCTTAGCGACCGCACGCGCGCGGCAAGCGCTCTGGTTACATTAACCGATCAGGACGCGGCCGCCGCCCTGGCCCAGATCCGCGATCGGGCGATCGATTCGGTTGCGGAGATGGCGCAGTGGAAGACGTTGCGCTACGCCCTGCCGGCATTCATCCTGGCCGGCCGGCTCGCGGGCCTGAACGAGCAGGAGATTCAAAAAGCCTGGACCAGCGGCAACCGGCAGTCGGTGATCGGCCTCGCGCTGGAATCCGAACGCAAGAAGAAGCCTGGCATGGGACCGGCGAACAAGATTGAGTAGGGCGCCGGCAGGAGTGCCGGCAGGGCAAAAAGTGCCTGCGCCACACGCCCCGTCTGTGCTATCCTATATTCCGTAACCAAAACGAGATAAAGAGAAGACAAGGAGCAACCACTCGAGCATGGCACTGGCGACTGACGTAAAGCGGCAGGTAATCATTGGAAATCAGCGCGGTAAGGCTGATACGGGATCGCCGGAGGTGCAAATCGCCCTGTTGAGTGAGCGCATCACGCAGCTTACGGAACATTTTAAGACCCACCAGAAGGATCATTCCTCGCGAAAGGGCCTTCTGACTATGGTCGCCAAGCGGCGCCGGATGCTGAGATATCTTCGGGATACCGATCCGGACCGCTACAAGTCGCTTCTGCTAAAGCTCGGCATCCGCCGCTAGCTAGGTCCCTTGGGGCCGCCTCGTCCTGTCAACTCCAGTCTCATCCGGCCGGTCACGCGACCGGCCAAATTTCGTCATTGGTCCGAAAACGGACCGAGGCTTGGAGAATTAGAAATGTCACACACAGTTGAAATCGATCTGGGAGGCCGCCAGATCACCCTCGAAACGGGCAGAATGGCCAAGCAGGCCAACGGCGCCGTCGTCGTTCGTTCCGGCGATTCCGTAGTGCTGGTCAGCGCCTGTATGTCCGAGGAGCCAAAGCCGAACGCCGGCTTCTTTCCGCTCACGGTCGATTATCGCGAATACACGTACGCCGCCGGAAAAATTCCGGGCGGCTTTATTAAACGCGAGGGGCGTCCCTCGGAAAAAGAAATTCTCACCAGCCGGTTGATTGACCGGCCGGTTCGTCCCCTGTTCCCCGAAGGGTTTCTGAATGAAACCCAGATCATCGCCATGGTGCTCTCGGCCGATCCGGAACAGGACCCCAACTCCCTGGCCATCCTGGGCGCGGCGGCTGCGCTGGCGATCTCGGATCTTCCGTTCGAACACATTCTGGGCGGCGTGCGCGTAGGCATGCTGAAGGGCGAGTACATCGCCAATCCCACGTATTCGGAGGGCCGCGAGTCCAAGCTGAACATCATCGTGGCGGCCACTGAAGACGGCATCGTCATGGTGGAGGCGGGCGCCCAGCAGGCCTCCGAAGAGGAGGTGGTCGGAGCCATCGACTTCGGCCACAACTGCTGCAAGAAAATCGCCGCCGCTATCCGTCAATTGGTGGCGAAAGTGGGTAAGCCGAAGCGCGCCTTTGAGTCGCCAGTTCTCGACCAGGCTCTCTACGAGCAGATCTCCAGCCAGGTGCGCGAGCAGTTGACCGACGCCCTGAACACGCAGAAGTACCCCAAGCTGGAGAGCTACAGCCGGGTCCACGAGTTGAAGAAGCAGGTGGTGGAAAGCTTGCCGGAAGAGAAACGGGACGAGGGCAAGAAGATTTACGATGCTCTGAAAGAGCGCATCTTCCGCGACGAGATGCTGAAGAACCACCACCGCCCGGACGGACGCGCCTTCGACGAGATCCGTCAAATCACCATCGAGACCAGCGTGCTGCCGCGCACGCATGGCTCAGCCTTGTTCACCCGCGGCGAGACGCAAGCCCTGGTCACCCTGACCCTGGGCACCAAGGACGACGAGCAGCGCATCGAACTGCTCGAGCCCGGAGAAGCCTCCAAGCGTTTCATGCTGCATTACAATTTTCCGCCCTTCAGCGTGGGCGAGGTCGGCTTCATGCGCGGGCCTGGCCGCCGGGAAATCGGGCACGGAGCGCTGGCCGAGCGCGCGCTAGGGCCGATAGTCCCCGACGAAACCGTGTTCCCTTATACGCTGCGCGTGGTCAGCGACATCCTGGAGTCCAACGGCTCCAGTTCCATGGCCACCGTTTGCGGAGCTTCCCTGGCCTTGATGGATGCCGGCGTACCGCTTCCCACGCATGTGGGCGGCGTGGCCATGGGCCTGGTGAAGGAAGGCGAGAAGTACGCGGTGCTGACCGATATCGCCGGCGCCGAAGATCATTACGGCGACATGGATTTCAAGGTAGCCGGCACGCGCGACGGCATTACCGCTTTGCAGATGGATATCAAGGTGCCGAACGTCACCGCCACCATTATGCGCGAGGCGCTGGAGCAGGCCCGCCGCGGCCGCCTGTACATCCTCGACAAGATGCAGGAAGCCATCGGCCAACCGCGCGCCAATATGTCGCAGTACGCGCCGCGCATTTACACCATCCACATCCCGACCGATAAGATACGCGACGTCATCGGGCCAGGCGGCAAGGTGATCCGCGGCATCATCGAACAGACCGGCGTGAAGATCGACGTGGAGGACGACGGCACCGTGCACGTTTCCTCCGCCGACGAAGCCGCGGCCAACAAGGCGTTGCAGATTATCGGCGACATCACGGCGGTGGCCGAGGTGGGCAAGACTTACCTGGGCAAAGTGGTGCGGCTGGTGGATTTCGGCGCTTTCGTCGAGATCTTCCCCGGCACCGACGGCCTGTTGCACATCAGCGAAATCGCCGAAAACCGCGTGCGCGAAGTGCGCGATGAGCTGAAGGAAGGCGACCAGATCCTGGTCAAGGTTCTGGCTCTCGAAGGCAACAAGATCAAGCTCAGCCGCAAGGCCGTGCTGCGCGAACAGCGCGAAAAGCTGAAGACGAAGAGCTGAGGAACGGTTAGGACCGCGAACAAGGCCCGGCCGGTGGCTGCAGACAGCGCTGACAGTCATCTGCCGGGCATTTTCATTGCCGGCGGTGCGTGACCGGCGCGGCGCATCCAATATGTGCAGGGCGGCATGCGATTTGAGGTTGTTGGTTCTATAGCCAGTACAGAGGTCATTGCGGCCGGCCCAGGCGTGCGTGTTCGCTCGCGCCTTCGTAAGGTTTTACGGCCCTGGCCACTGGCGCAAAATGAAAGGGACTGCCACCGTGCGGCTTCCGAACGGCGCTTTGCGGCGCGTGGAGCTACACTGGTACGAGGCACACGGGATCGGCAAGAAGGACTTGAAAATCAAACGCTATCTGGACGAATGATGAGGGTACAAGCAAAGCCTTTCGCTCTCTGTATCGACAATAGCGATTATCTCGCATCGCTCATTCCCGGCAAGGTCTACCGGATCCTTCCCGATCCGAGAGCGGCCAAGGACGATTTGGTGCGGATCGTCGATGAGAGCGGCGAGGACTATCTGTACCACAAAGACTACTTTGTCTTCCGTGGATTTCCCGCCAGCAGTCAAGAAAAAGATCCTAGCGTTGCAAGTCGCCGCGTAACTTAACTACCGAGACTGACGGCTGCCTCGGCAACTACCTTGCCGCGTGGTGCGCCGACCATACTGGCTCCTTTGCTTGATGTCCTCGCCCTCCAGAAGTCTTAGGTCTTCCACTTCAGCCGGGTTGTAGCCGGCGCAAGGAATTGTAAAGTCGGCGGCGTGTCTGGCTGGCTCAATTCGCTGTCGCCGTGAGTTTGAACGTCGCCGGAGTCGAGGTCTGCGGATTCAAAACCTTGAAGTTGAGTTGGTCGCCTGGCGCGAGGGGACATGCGCCATTTTGGCTCACGTTGGCGATAAATTGAATCCGGTTGGTGGCCCAGGAGAGTAGCGATATAGTGCAGGTGTTCCCCGTGAAGCCGGCGCTCCAGCCTTGCGTGGTGTCGTAGACCTGCAGGTAGCCCGAGGTACCCGTGAAAGGAGTTCCATCCGGAAAATTTCCGAAGCCGCCGCCGATGATGGTGATCGGCGGATTCGGTTGGGCGACGAACGAAGTGCAGCCGGGAGCCGGGCATTGGGTGACAACGCCAGTGATCGTGGGCGGAGGAGGCGTGAAGACGCCGCAGTTCGGCAGCACACCTGGCTGGCCCACCGGAAAAATGTCGCAGCCACCGGGTCCGATCAGCGGACTTGCTTGAAGGGGCAAGCTGGCGGCAACAGGATAGTCCACCGTGGGCATGTAATCGCCCATCAGGCTGCCGCCCGGGGTAGCCGCCGTCGTTCGATATGGCACGAACTGGCCGGCACAGTTGAACGAGCCAGCGGGTAGAATCTGCCGAAGGTCGAGCAAATTCAACTGCTGATACCCCGCCACGGTGGTGAGGTCAAAGGCCGTATACCCGTTCGCCGGCGTGATCCAGGAGGGAATGGGTGTTCCGGTCCCCACCACGAGCGTTACATAGCCGTTCGTGTTTTCCGTGAAAGCCGTGTCCGCCAGGCTGGCAATTGTAACTCCTCCGGGATTTAAAAATGACAGGCTTTCGTAGCGCATTTGCTCGGTTCCGGATCGCGAACAGCCGTTGGTACACGGGGTCGGCGGTACGGTGGGCACACGGAAGCGAATTCGCATGACTTCTCCCGCCGCGGCAAGAGTATTGGGTAGACCTGCCGGCACGCTGGCGACTATGTACGCGGACTCCGGGCTGGCTCCAGGCACATATTGCGGTTCTCGCGACCACGGGAGCTCGCTCTGCGATTGGCTGGCGCCATAGCAGAGTTTCGGCAGATAGGTCGTGTCGTAAAAGGTGTGGGCCTGAGTCTGAGTGTTGTCCAGCCAACCGGTTCCAGTGGTGGCGTTGTCGGTCACGATTTGCAAAGTGTTCAGCGCATAGGCGGCAGGATACGCGCAACCCGAGGCGACGTCACGTACGATGATATGCGGGCTCGTGTTATAGCTTACAGCGGTCAGATCCAGATAGGCCCGGATGAGCACCGCTCCGGCCGTATTTGGGTTGCTGTGCTGCGGTGTGTCGACGATGTGATCCACGAAGCCTGGATACGCCTGAAAAACGCCGGTGTCGCTATTCCAATCTATCCCTGGGTGCCGCTGAGTGCCGTCCAGCGCATTTGGATCGACGTTGTAGCCGTTCATCATACATCCTGTTTCGAGCGTGCCGGGGGTGCCCCCGAAGTTCACGGGCACGACGAATTGCTGGCCGCCGGCGAAGACCGCCCCCGGCTCATACGGATTAATGAACTGACTGGTCAAAGGTACGATGTTAGCGTCTTCAATCGACTGAGAAGGCGCCGAATGTGCGTCATACAGCGATACCGAAAAATATCGCGCGTTGGGGAATGTTCCCAGGATGATCAGTTGATAGCGCGGGTCGACCTTGAAATACGCCTGAAAGTAGAGTGCGTTCAGATCGCCAAATTTCGAATTGCCGTGCCCCTGCGCCAGCGCGATCGTGTAACACGGATTATCGAAATTGCTGAAGAAGTTGCCCGTGGGGAACTGGTTCCCATTGAATTGAGTCGGAAGGCCTGTACAGTCGATGGCATGCGCAGCGCCGGGAAGGAAACTCACGCCCGCAATAAGTAGGAACGTCCTCAGTTTTCGCTTCATCATGGTAGGGACCCTTATCGCCACAGTTGGAGACATACAACCACCTCCATTTTCGTGCCGCGGATTGGGATCATTATACAATGAAACGAACACGGTCAAGACCCAGAAGTCCTTATTAACTTTCGGCGTATTTTTGCATGCCGGACGCTTTAGCACGCTATCGACCATGGCGCACTGTTCGCGTGACACCAAACGGTTTCTAGCGTGCCGAACGGACCTGGCCATGCTCCCCGGTTTCGCTGGCGGAAGCAATGAGAACACTCCACTGTGTAGTGGCGCCTACGTTACGATGGCTGCATGAAACTCGTGCTGGCTTTGGTCGTGACTGCCGTCGCCGCCAACGCCGCCGACACGCTCGCGATCTTCGGACGCACCTGGACAGTACCGGCCCTCTCAGATTGGACCATCGATCGGGACCATGCGGCTCCCGTGCTGCGTCTGAGCGCCAGCCGCGGACCGCTGCCCGGCCCGCGCCGTCCGATCCAGTTCGCGTTAACCGGCCTAGCGGATTACGAGCGCGTGACCGTCGAAGCAGACGTGATGCCGCTCGGTAGTTCGCTGCTGATCGTCTTCGCGTATCGGGATGAAGCGCATTTCGACTATGCCCACCTCTCGACCGATCCCGCATCGAGCCAGCCGGTGCACAACGGCATCTTCCATGTCTACGGCGGCGAACGCGTGCGCATCAGCCCCGACCGCGGTCCGGCGGCCTTTGCGGCTAGCGGCCGTTGGTTTCATATAAAGCTCACGCACGATGCGCTCGCAGGCGCCGTGCGGGTGATGGTAGACGGGCAGCCGCTGCCTGCATTAGAAGCGGTGGACCGCAGCCTGGGGCCAGGCAAGCTGGGCATGGGTTCCTTCGATGAAACCGGGGCGTTTAAGAATGTCACGATCAGGGTTGAATCAGGCCCGCGAAGCCACCCGCCAGTCCAGCCAGCGCAGCCCCCACGATGACCCACACGGTGGCGTAGCGCGTGAACGCCAGAAACAGGAAACTAGCCACCCCGATGGCAATCGGCAGCGGGCCGGTAATGGCATCGCGCGCCAGCGGAATCGTCGCGTTGATCACCAACCCGGCGGCTGCCAGCGTCACGCTCTGAATCGCACTCCTCACGGCGGGACGCTCCGCCCGCCTGCCCAGATACCGCAGCAGCACGATGATCGCGAACGCCGGAGTCATGGCCGCCAGGCAGCCTGCGCAGGCGCCGGGAACGCCGGCAACGAAATAGCCGACGCTGACTACGTAAAGTCCGTTCGGTCCCGGCGCCGTGCGGCCCGCCGCCACGGCGGCGTTCAGTTGCCGGTCCGTGAGTACGCGATGGCGCTCCACCAGGTCGTGCCGCAGAACCGGCGAGGTCAGACCGCTGAATGACGTACTGGTGGCTTTCAGCAGTAGCAAGTACAGGAGCGCGACGTTCATTCCGGCACCGGCGCCCGCCAAAAGAATCCCGCCAGCGCGGCCATTCCCAGGATCCAGATCGGCGACATGCGGAAGACGTAGGACAGCAACACCGAGCCGGCCACCAGAACCAGGGCGCGGAGGATGCGCTCGCGCCGCAAGTCGGGGCGCACCAGTTGCCACGCACTCACCGTCATCATGCCCACCGCCGCGGCCAGCGTTCCAGCGATGGCGGCCATCGCGCGGGCGTTTTGTTTGAACGCTTCGTAACCCACGGTAAGCAGCACGACCGCGGCAGCCGCCGGCACAGTGGCTCCGAGCACCGCCAGAATCGCGCCAGGCCAGCCTTTCAGCTCCCACGCCGTGCCCGCGCAAAACGCCAGGATATTGGTGCCCGGTGTGATGCGCGCCAATCCATAAACCAAGCCGTACTTTTCTCGCGAGAGCCAGCCGTGGCGCGTCACCAGCTCCGATTGCAGCGCGGCCATGGTGGGGTCGCCGCCGCCAAACGTCAGGCTGCTTACGCGCAGGTAGATCAGAGACAACCGGCGCAACGAAAGGGAGACCATGCGTAGTACTCTACCATCGCGCGTGGCGCACGCTTCAGCGTGCGCTACCCGGCTCCTCGTACGCATGCCAAAAAGAACATAAGTGCTCTATCTTGTTTCAAACAGCGACGAACTCAGGTGCCAAACGAAGTGGCGTTGGGCACTCCTGGCTGCACGCCGCCACCGCCGCCGCTCTATACTGTTCTTTGGCTCGACATCATGTCCTCCCTCTGGCGGGATCTTCGTTACGCGGCGCGAAGCTTGTGGAAGAGCCCTATGTTCACCGCCGTGGCCATCGCTTCATTGGCGCTGGGGATTGGCGTGAACACCGCCGTGTTCAATCTGGTCAGCGCCGTGCTGCTCCGCCCGCTGCCGGTTCCCAATCCCGAGCAACTGGTTTCGATGTACACGTTGGACCGAAAGAGCCCCGGATTCCTTTCCTGCTCGTATCCGAACTATAAGGACTACCGCGACCACAACAGGGTTTTCTCGGGACTTCTGTTATTCTCCAGCCTTCCGGTCAATCTTACCGGCAAGGGCGAGCCTGAAGAACTCCCGGCACAGATCGTATCCGGCAACTACTTCGACGTTCTTGGCGTAAAGCCGATTCTGGGCCGCGCGTTTGTCCCGCAGGAAGATCAAGTCCCCGGTGCGCAAGCCGTGGTGGTGATCAGCTACGCTTTTTGGACGAACAGATTCGCCGCCAGCCGCCAGGCGATTGGATCGGCCGTCAACCTGAACAATCATCCGTACACGATTGTGGGCGTGGCTCCCAAGGACTTTCACGGGACCAACGCGCTGGTGAATCCGGACTTCTGGCTGCCCATGATGATGTACCAGCAAGTCTTCCCGATGGCAGACTGGTTCGATCGGCGCAGAGCGCTCTTGTTCAGTCCGATCGGCCGGCTCAAGCGGGGCGTAAGCCGGCAACAGGCCGAAGCCAATATGAAGGCGCTGGCGGCCCAGCTCGAACAGGCGTACGCGAAAGACAATCAGGGCCGCACGGTGGTTCTAATCCCGCTGGCTCAAGCGCTCATTAACCCAAATGCTCGCGGTGCATATATTCTGGGGGGCGGACTGGCTCTCGGCGCGAGCGGGCTGGTTTTACTCATCGCGTGCGCCAATGTCGGCAACTTGCTGCTGGTGCGCGCTGCCGGCCGGCGAAAGGAGATGGCTCTTCGGCTGGCTTTGGGAGTGAGCCGCGGGCGCTTGATCGCGCAATTCCTTACGGAGAGCACCTTGTTGTCGATAATTGGAAGTGTAGTGGCCCTGGCATTGGCGCGCTGGGCACGCGATCTGCTGTGGACCGCACGGCCGCCCTGGATGCTCAGCGGCGATGCCGGCCCCAGCCTCGACAGCCGGGTGTTGGCCTTCACGCTGCTGCTCGCTGTGCTTAGCGGCGCTGTTTTCGGACTGGCGCCCGCGCTGAGGGTTACCCGCACCGACCTGGCAACCGAACTGCGGGAACGACGCAGCCCGTGGACTAGTGGGGGCCATCGTGTGAGTCTGCGCAGCGTTCTGGTGATGGGCCAGGTGGCTTTGTCGGTCGTGGCGCTAACGGGTGCGGGCCTCTTGATGCGCAGCCTGCACTTCGCGCAAGGGATTAGCCCCGGATTCGATGCCGCGCACCTGTCCACGCTTTCGCTGGATAGCAAAGCCCGCGGGTTCAGTGAAGCGGCGGGCCATGAATTCCATCGGCAGGTGTTGGAGCGCGTCCGAGGACTTCCCGGAGTGGAAGCCGCGAGCCTTGCTGGCATAGCGCCATTCGGTATCGCGCGGGCTCGCAGCATTTCCGTGGAGGGACAGGATGCCGCGGGACCGGGAATATTAGCCCTGATCGATTCCGTGGAGCCGGGATATTTTCAGACGGTCCGCATTCCAGTGCTGCGCGGCCGGACATTCACGGACGAAGACGCGCCGGGCGCTCCCCGCGTATCGGTCGTGAATGAGACCATGGCGCGGCGGTTTTGGAGTGGGAAGAATCCCATTGGCGCGCGACTGCGCCTCTTCGGCGAAAGCTCACCCGTGGAGATCGTGGGTGTGGTCAGGGACAGTACCTATATGACCATGGGAGAGCCGCCCCGGTTGATGGTCTATCTATGCCTGCGGCAGAACTATTCGCCTACGGTGACTCTTTGCGTGCGGACCTCCGGCGACCCGCAGGCCATACTTGGACCGGCGCGGCGCGAAATCCAAAAACTGGACCCCGGTATCCTGGTATCGGACCTGCAAACCATGCCCCAAATCATTCATGAATCGCTATGGGCGCCGCGTCTGGGAGCCATTCTGTTCGCGGCGTTCGGCGCCCTTGCGGGACTGCTCACCGTGGTCGGTATTTACGGAGTGATTTCCTACTCGGTGGGTCAGCGAACCCGCGAGATGGGGATCCGCATAGCGTTGGGGGCGCAGGCCGGAAACGTGTTGCGCAAGGTCCTGGCGGAAGGCATGATTCTGGTTGTCTGGGGAATCGTGCTGGGCCTGTGTGCGACGGTCACGATCAGCGGGGTGTTCTCCACTATGCTATTCGGCGTAAGCAGCCGGGATCCATTGACACTCGCCGTGGTGATCCTGGTTCTGCTGGCGACGGCATGGGCTGCTTGTTACGTGCCGGCTCTGCGCGCCACGCGCGTCGATCCGATGATGGCTTTGCGGGACGAATGAAACGTCAATGACCGGATGCGCTCGACCCGGCGCCAGCCGCCGTCTGCGGCTTCGCGAATTTCTCATCGTCGATCGGCACGTTCTGCTGCACTTCTTTGATTTGAATCGTGAAGCGCCCGTTGGGCCGGGCCAGAGTCCAGCGGAACGGCAGCTTAACGCCGTCCACTTCGCGATAATCCGCATAGTCGATTTGAGTGGGGTTGCGGCCCACCGGCGTATCGGCGTAGCGCACCAGCCGCAGGAGGAACCCGGATGACTGACCGAAATAGAGTCTCACGGGTGGCTGACCCTGGCGCACGCCGATTACGGCATAGACAGGCTGATCGCCGATTTTGTCCGGATGTCCCATGCGAAATTGGCTGAAGATCTCCTTCGCATGCGTCGCGAAGTAGAAATCGGCATCGAGCTTGACGGCCTCGACTTCCGCGCCCTGCATATCGCGCGCGGGCCGGCCCGTGTTGCCGAGCCATCCGACAGTACCGTCGAAGGCCGTGACGCTTTCGCCGCGGTCCGAGTGCGTCACGGACATGCGCTTGTTCGGGGCTTTCGCAAAAACCTCTATGGGCGATTCGTGGCCTCCGAATATGATGTTGCCCTTCTCGACGCGGCTCGATATCTTATGGATGGCTTCCGCGCCGCCCAGCGCCGCCACATATTTCTCGAGAACCTGTTCCGCGGTAGGCGTGGCGGCCGCGCCGGCCGCTGTGGCTGCCTCGGCGTGCTCGGATTTCTCGTCCTCCGTTAGGACGGGCGGCGTTCCCACCGGGTCGTTGGCGCCCCGATGACAGGAATAACAGGTCACTTCGCGGTGGCCGCCGAAGTTGTCCTTATTGATCGCCAGCGTCATGGCGATCATCTTGCGCGCAGTCTCCTTGTGTGGCTTTTCATCGGAGTCGAACTTGCCTTGCACATGGCAGAAGTCGCATTCCACTCCGAGCGAGGCCGATATGAACTGCATGGCAGGCATCAATTGATCGGCCGGAGTGCCCTGGAGAGCCTTAATATTCTTGAAGACCTGCTCGGCGGTTTTGGCCGGCGCCGCAGAAGCCGGCGCCGATTGTGCCCGCCCTTGTCCGCAGGCGGCCCACGCGAACACCGCTCCTGCGCAAAACACACTCCACGATTTCAGATGCATCTGTCTCCTCCTGGGCCGGGTCACGGCAGCCAACGCTAATCTGTTTCCTTCAAGACTACCATCAGGCGCGACTGGCTGTCCCGAGGGACCCTGCGCCAGCCGGACTGCCGACGGCCCTGACTGTTTGTTACGCATTTGTAACGCATGTGTGCGGTAGAGTGGAAGATCTGCATGAATCGGTGGATTGGCGCGTTTCTCCTGGTCTTGTCCCTTGGTTGCCGCATGATGGCCCAGCAGGACACCTCCGACCCCCCAAGCGATGCTCCGGCTTTCGAGAACTGGAGCCTGTATTATCAGGCGACCTCAATCGGCCAGACGCACGGCACCTTCACTGCTCCCTATACCGGGCCGCTTAGCTTGCAGGATTATCGCGAGAACGACGTATCGCTGACCACCACGCTGTTCTTCGATGTACGGCTCGCCAAGAACTTGCAGTTCGTATTCGATCCGGAGATCGCCGGCGGCCGGGGGTTCAGCAGCGTCGATGGATTGGCGAACCCCTCAAACGGCGAGTTGCCGCGAGTGGCCACCGCCACGCCCAAGCCATATATTGCGCGGCTGTACCTCACTTACGACTTCGGTTTCGGATCGGAGAAGGAACACGTGGAGAGCGATGACAACCAACTGGCGGGCGACCGCCCAATGGTGCGCTACACCATCACGGCCGGCCGCTTCTCTCTCACGGATTTCTTCGACAACAATGCCTACACGCACGATCCGCGCGCGCAATTCATGGCATGGGCGGTGATGTACAACGGCGCTTGGGATTATCCGGCGGATACGCGCGGCTACACCTGGGGATGGGTGCACGAGTTGCACCTGCGCAATTGGTCGTTTCGTTATGCCAGCGCCGCCGAGCCCACATTCGCCAATGGGGGACGCTTCGACCGCCGCCTGTTGGTGGATCTAGGCACCGTCTTCGAAGGCGAGCGGCGATACTCTTTGGGCAAGCACCCCGGTACCATCCGGCTGCTTGAGTATTTCAATCACACACATTCGGGCAGCTATGCGGATGCCATCAAGCTGGGGGAACAGACCGGAACGACGCCCAATGTGGATGCCGTTAAACACTACGGCACGCTGAAATACGGGACGGGCGTCAATCTGGAGCAGGAGATCACGCGCGATACGGGCCTCTTTGTGCGCCTGGGGTGGAACGACGGCAAAACCCAGGATTTCGCCTTTACGGCCATCGACCGGCTGGCCAGCGGTGGCATATCGGTCAAGGGTACCAGGTGGAAAAGAAAGGAGGATGTAGCCGCCACATCCTTCACCGCCAGCGGGATCTCCGGTGTGCATGCCGTGTACCTGGCGCGCGGCGGCCTCGACTTTCTGATCGGAGACGGGAGGCTTAATTACGCGCCGGAATACGTATGGGAGAGTTACTACAGCGCCAAGCTGTTCCGCGGTTTTTTCGCCACCTTCGACCTGCAGCACGACAACAACCTGGCGTTTAACCACGATCGCGGGCCGGTCTGGATCGAGAGCGTCCGGTTGCACATGGAGTTCGGACTGCATCCGCTCACGGCGAAATAGGGATCGGCGGGCGCGAGGGGGCGAGGGATAATGGTAGTTGCTCCGGCGCCAAATGTCACTCAGTCCCTTCGCCGCGATGGCCGTGGTCGTGGGAGCCGCACTGACCGCCTGGCCGGTCGAGCCCGTGTACTTCATGCCCTCTCACCGTCTGCCGGGTATAGGCGCTGGTCGCCAGGAGTTGACCGAGGAAACGCTGGCGCGGCGTACGGAGGCCATGGTCCAGTCGCAGACTTTCAGCATCATGCGTGAGCCGCAGGCGCTGGCCGGCGCGCGGCGCATCTGGGGCGACGATTTGCAACGGCTCTTCCAGGATGCCGAGCGCAAGAGCGGCTTTCCCGCAGCGGTGCTGCAGGCCATCGCTTACCTGGAGAGCTGGGGCAATGCGAAGGCGGAGAGCCCTACCGGCCCACGCGGCATCTTGCAGATTGCCGAAGCCACCGGCAAGCGCATGGGGCTGCGCATTGTCTACTCCGTACGCCACCAGACGACCAAGACGAAAACGGCGGTACGCGATAAGCATGGCAAGCTGGTGTATCGCACGGTGCGCCACAAGACGACTTACACGGTCCTCGTGAGGGACGATCGCCTGAAGCCCGAGAAAGCGATCCCCGCCGCCGCCCAGTATCTGGCGGGTTTGGAGCAGCGCCTCGGCGGCCGCGATTGGGCTATCTGGGCCTACCATTGCGGCGAAGGCTGCATCGCCGACATACGGTCGATAGCCAAAGCCGCGCAATTACCGGGCTACCCTCCCGCCACTGTCGCCGCCGTTTTCTTCGGATGCAGCCCGGTGTGGAATCGCGCGTTATATGAAGCCATTCACGCGCAGATGGAGCGCGACTACTCGCCGACCTACTGGTTCCGCGTGATGCGGGCGCAACAGTTGCTGCGCATGTACCTGGACGATCCCGTGGAATTCCAGGATGTGGTGGAAGAATACAAGTACCGGACAGATACGACCCAGAGAGCGCCAGACCGCCTTTCGGCCTGGCTGAAGCCGCAAGATCTGATTTACGAAACAAGCGATGCGATCCACAGCGACGGGGGCAAGCTGGTCCGCGCTCCGGATGACCCGGACTTTCTCGGCTACCGTGTGGCCGCCCCGCTCGCCGCCGAGAATGGCAACAGGCACCCGGAGGCGCTCCCCTCGACGATAGGGACGCTGGCCTACATCGCATTCGAGACGCGCAGACTCTACGAGGCGATGCGCGCCGCTGAGGAGTTTGTGCCACTTGATGTGACGGCACTGTTTCTGCCGGCGAAAGCGGGCCGCCCTGGCGATGGCGCAAGTGGCGCGAGAGCTTCAGACCACGCCAGCGGGCAGGTATTCGACATTTCCGTGGCGCGGCTCCCCGTCGGCGAACGGGAATGCCTCCGGTTCGTGCTCGACGATCTGGGATGGAGCGGCCATCTGGGTTTCATCGAGGATGGGAAGCAGACGCTGCACATAGGCTGTTCGCCATCGTCGCGCGATTTCTTCGCGTCCGTGTTCGAGGATGAGCAGGCTGTGCTACGCGACCGGCGGGCGGCGCCGGCACCCACGGAGGCGCATTGAGGCCACGGTGGTCAAGGTTCGTTTCCGTCGCAACTCGCGAATTCGTCATGCGAATGTAATGTGCGAACGCAGTACGATGTCAGGATGAGGTTACCAGCGGCGATCGCCGTGCCCAGTGGGAAGTGGATGCTCTGGTTTGCGTGTTGCTGCGCCCTGGCTGGCTCGGCGGCCGGCTGGCAGGCGCGACAACCGGGAGCCATCAAACGCCTGTACGTCGAACCGTTCGTCACCAAGGTAGGGGCGGAAGAGCTGCGGGCGGACGTGATCGCGCAACTCCGGAAGCTGAGCTCCGTCTCGCTGGTTTCAGCAGAATCCGGCGCGGATGCGATATTAGGCGGAGGCGGAGAGATATGGATCAAGGGTTACCGTTATCGTGGCCTCTACCCGCGGTCCGGCCGGATGGAATCCGCCGGAACGCCCATCTATGCAGGCTACCTATCCGTAGAATTGCGCGATCCGAAGGGCGCGACCATTTGGTCGTACCTGGCGACGCCGGGGCCAGCGGCTGCGGACGTCTCCAAGGATCTCTCGAAACGGATCGCGAAGCATGTGGCGGAAGCGTTGGAGCAAGGGGAAGCGCCATCCGTAGCGGGTCCCCTGACGCAACCCACCACAGTCCTGAAAGGGGCGGGCGCCACGTTCCCGTATCCGGTCTACGCAAAATGGATCGTGAACTACCGGCGCGAGAATCCGTCTGTCGAGATCGCGTATGACGCGGTCGGGTCGGAAGCGGGGATTCGCAAACTGCTCGCCGGCGCTGTGGATTTCGGCGCTTCGGACAGTCCGGAGGCCGTTCACGAAATCGCTCCCAGCGAAGAAGACCAGTATTTGCTCTTTCCGACGGTGGTCGGCGCGGTGGTTCCCATCGTTAACCTTCCCGGTCTCTCGAGCGACATCAAGCTTACGCCGGAAGCCCTGGCGGGCATCTATCTCGGGAAGATCAGGAAATGGAACGATCCCGTCTTGCAGAATGCAAATCGAGGCCTGCGCCTTCCGGATCTGGACATAGTAGTGGTTCATCGAGCCGACGGCAGCGGCACCAGCTATGCCTGGACCGATTACCTATCCAAGACCAGCCCTGAGTGGAAAGCTCAGGTAGGTTCCAGCCTGGCTCCCAAGTGGCCCATTGGCCGGGCCGCAAACGGAAACGACGGCGTGGCTCAACTCGTGAAGGAACTCAGCGGGTCGATTGGGTATGTCGAATTCATCTATGCGCTGCAGAACCATCTGAGCTACGGGAAAGTCCGTAACCGCGATGGCGAGTTTGTGGCCGCCAGCCTGGAAAGCATCGCCGTGGCAGCGCGCCGCTCGGTCGAGATCGGCGATGACTTCAAGGTCTCCATCGTGGACTCTCCGGGAGCGGGCGCTTACCCGATAGCGTCGTTCACCTGGTTTGTCGTTCCCGCGCACATAGCGGACGGCGCCAAGCGAAACGCGATCGCGGGTTTTCTGAGGTGGATGCTAGGCCCCGGCCAAACGCAGGCCGCTGCACTAGGGTATCTGGCGCTCCCCAAGGACTTCGTGAGCAAAGAAGAGGCGGCCATCGCCAGGGTCCGCTGACTTCGCCCGCAGCGCAGAGCAGTGGCGCGAGGAAGCGCGGTGGTTTAGAATCGGAGAGTAACCCCGCATTCGGGCGCGTAGCTCAGTTGGTTAGAGCGCCTGCTTCACACGCAGGAGGTCACAGGTTCGAGTCCTGTCGCGCCCACCATGCAGACTTGCAGTTCTCTCTTCCGCCTCTGGGGCCTGCCAATCAAAGTGCCGCAATGCGGCCGGTTCATCAACGCGGCCGACGCGCTGATCTGGGTCGATTGGCGCGGTCTGTACTACCGGCAGTCGTTATCACAAACTTCGCCGTGGTTGCCCAACTTATCGACGATTCGCCAATTCGTAAGTACGAAGTCGATTTTGTTCTTGAACCGGCGGAAATCCGCCTCGCCCGCCCTCACGCCGCCGCCGGCTGGAACTTCACCGACACCAGCTTCGATACGCCCGGCTCCTGCATAGTCACGCCGTACATCGCCTGCGCCGCCTCCATGGTTTTCTTGGAGTGCGTGATGATGATGAACTGCGTGTGCGTGGACATCTCCCGCAGCAGGCGCGTCAGCCGCTCGATGTTGGCTTCGTCGAGCGGCGCGTCCACCTCGTCCAAGATGCAGAACGGGCTGGGTTGATAGCGGAAAACCGCCATTAGCAGGGCCACCGCCGCCAGCGCCTTTTCGCCGCCGGAGAGCAGCAGCACGTTTTGCAGCTTCTTGCCCGGGGGCGAAGCCACGATGTCGATGCCCGAATCGGCCAGGTTGGTTTCGTCCGTCAGCCGCATCTCGCCTGTGCCGCCGCCGAACAGCGTCTGAAAAGCCTCGCGGAAATTCTGGTTGATGCGCTCGAAAGCCTCGGCGAATTTCTGCCGCGAAACCTGGTCGATCTCGGTGATGGCCTTTTCCGTGTCGCGTATGGAATCCAGCAGATCCTGGCGTTGAGCGCTCAGGAAGTCCTGCCGCTGCTGGGCTTCCTGATACTCTTCCATGGCCTGCGCATTCACTGGGCCCAGCGCCTCGATGCGCGCGCGCACTTCCTCGTAAAGCCGTTCGGCCTCGACGATCGCGTCCGCATCCGGCACAGTCTCGGCACCGGCCGTGAGTTCCTCCACCGGACAGTTCAATTCCTTGCGGCTGGTCTCGTCCAGATACTTCAACTCGGCCTGGCGCTTCACAAGCTCCACTTCGATTTGCGAGCGGTTCTGGTAAGCTTCTTCCACCTTTATGCGGAGCTGCTTCAACTCTTCTTCCGCGGCGGCCAGACCTTCGCGCATGCCGGCTTCCTCGGCGGCGAGTTGGTTGACGGCCGCCTCCATTTGCAGCGCCTGCTCGGCGAGTGAGGCTAGCTTCCGGTCCAGCTCGATGTTGTCGGCCAGCAGGCTCGCACGGTGCACGCCCAGCCGCTCGATCTCCGCAACGATCTCGCCCAGCCGCGACGTAGCTTCTTTATGCTGAGCTTCCAGCCGGCCCATGGCGTTACGCTCTCCGCGATGCCGCTCTTCCAAGCCGGCCAGCTCCGCGCGCAACGCCGAGTGGTCTTCGCCCAGCGCCGCCGCTTCGATTTCCAGCTTCTCCAGGAACTGCCGCTGATCTTCTAGCTCTTGCTCGCGCTGCTCGCGCAACTCTTCCTTTTCCGTGACGGCCTGCTGGCTGCGCTCGCGCTGTTCCTCGGACCGCTCGGCATCCCGGCCCAGGCGATCCAGCTCCAGCCGCGCGACCGAAAGCCGCGAGTTGACGCGGTTGGTGTCGTCCGCCAGCTTGCGCATTTCGTGTTCCAGCGCGACGCGGTCTTTTTCACGGGCTTGCTGCACGCTGCGCAAGCGCTCCAGCTCGCCTTCGAGGATGCCGATCTCGCGATCCAGATCCTCCAGCCGGGTCACCTGCTCGTCGAGCGCTTTCTGCTTGCCCTGCAGGACCACGCCCAGCTCGCGGGCTTCGCGCTTCATGGCCAACGGGCCGCTGGCGGTCTTCTTCCCGCCGGTCACCGTGTGACCGTGATAGCAGACCCCGTCCGTCGTCAGGAAGTAAAGGTGCGGATAGCCGCCGGCCAAGCGCTGCGCCGATGCCCGGTCCTCCGCGAGGAAGCACAACGAAACGCGCGGCAGCAAGGTGCGCGCACGATCCGTAAGGCCATTGGTCAACCGCAGCGAATCGCTGAGCCGCGACAAAACGCCGGTATCGGCGCCAATGGGCGGCTCCGGCAAGTGCCCGTTCCCGTTTCCGTTTCCGTCCGGATGCACCAGGAAAGTGACGCGGCCGTCCAACTCCGCGCGCAGGAAATCCAGACCGCGATCGGCTTGCGACCAGTTTTCGACGACCACATATTCCAGCTCGTCATGCAGGAATTCTTCCGCCGGTTTTTCGAACTGCGGATCGACCTCGACGAAATCCGCCAGCACGCCTTGCGGACGCAGATCCTCCGCCTTGCCCTTTTCGAGCGCGGCAAAAAGGCGCTTTACCGATTCGGTGGTATAGCTGCGGTGCGCCAGCACCTCCTCGAGCGAATCCTTGCGCGCCTTCATCTGGGAGCATTCCGTGCGCAGCGCGTCTATCAGGCCGCGCACTTCGACGGCGCTCTGCCGCCGGACGCCCAGATCCTCTTCGGTGCGCCGGCGCTCGCCAGTGACCGCCTCCAACTCGAGCTGACGTTGCGCCATGTCTCCCGAAAGAGCCTTGCGCGTCACGGCCAGCCGCTCCAGCTCCGCGGTGGCGACCTGCTCCTCTTTCTGTGCGCGCGCGGTTTCGCGCTCGATGCCCGCCAGGTACTCGTTCATTTGGGCGAGCTGGTTCTGCAGCGTGGATACTTCTCCCAAAAGCCGCAGCACCCCCGTTCGCCCAGCCTCGATGGCCTGCTCGCGCTCGCGCACCGCCGCCTGCAACTCTTCCCGCAGACGGTTCTTCTCGATCATGCGGTCGCGCGCCTGGGCGATCTGCTGTTCGAGCGTGGTGACCTGGCGCTGATGCGTATCCAGCTCGGCGCCCAAGCGGCTGAGCCGCACTTCCAGTTCTTGGGACTCCCGCTCGGCCTGGGCGATGCGCTGCTCGATGGCGCCGCTTTCTTTCACTTGCGATTCCAGCCGTCCGCGCGTGCGCTCGGTTTCAACTTGCCCCTCGGCCAGCTCCCGCCGCATCTCGGTGAGCTGCTGTTCGGTCTGATAGCTCTGGCCTTGCAGTTCGCCGTGCGCCTGCTCTTTGGCCGCCACCTGGTCGGAAAGTCCGCGCAACTCCGTGGACACCAAGTTCAAGTCCAGCGCCGATTTGGCGGCTTCCCGCTCCAGCATGCGGAACTTGCCCGAAAGCGCCACGCGCAGCCGGGTATCCATCTCGGCCTTAAGCTCGACGTAGCGCCGGGCCTTGGCAGCCTGCCGCTTGAGCGAATTCACCTGCCGGGTGACCTCTTCCAAAATGTCGAAGACCCGCGCCAGGTTCTGCTTGGCGCTCTCCAGCTTGGCTTCCGCCAGCCGCTTTCGCGTCTTGAACTTGGTGATGCCGGCGGCTTCTTCGATGACCGCCCGGCGGTCCTGCGGCTTGGAGCTGAGGATCTGGCCGATGCGCCCCTGCTCGATGATGGCGTAGCTCTCCGGCCCCAGCCCGGTTCCCATGAAGATGTCTTGAATATCGCGCAGGCGGGCCGTATGGCCGTTGATCAGGTACTCGCTCTCGCCGGAGCGGAACAGCCGCCGCGTGATGGTGAATTCGCCATTCTTGTGTTGCGGGGCGGCGATGGGGATGGGAACCGCGTGCGGGGTGTGGCCGTTGGCGCCCGCTGCGGCGGCCATCTCGTGCGCTTCCTGGTAAATCATCGGATCCACCAGCGTCATGGTGACGGCCGCCAGCCCCAAGGGCTTGCGATCGCGCGTGCCGGCGAAGATCACGTCTTCCATACGCGCGCCGCGCAGGGTCTTGGCCGACTGTTCGCCAAGCACCCAACTGATGGCATCACTCAGGTTAGATTTGCCGCAGCCGTTTGGCCCCACGATGGCAATCAGGCCGCCGCCGTTGAAGCGGAGCTCCGTACGGTCACAGAAGGATTTGAAACCCTGAATCTCGACGCGCTTTAGTTTCAGCAAAACCGTTTCCTCGACTTGCTCGGGGGATTCGTAACTATACTAAACTCGCCGGAGGCAAAAGTAAAGTGCATTCTACACTGCAAAAAGGGTTCAATCGGAATCACCCCCAAGATGTTGTATCCTATGTGAAATTTGGTTGGCAGGGGAAAGCGCCTGTCCAACCTATCTGCCTTTCTACCCCAGCGACGGCCAGTGCGGATGCCGTTTTTCCTGAAACGCCCGTATGCCCTCCTCGAAATCCGCGCTCCGGAAGACCTCGTTCCGCATCCGGCGGGCTAGGGCGCCGGCCTCTTCCCAGCTTTTTCCGCGCGCTTCCCTCACGAAAGTCAGGCCGCTGCGGACCGCCGTCGGACTGGCCTCTGCGAGCGCGCCACCGATCTCCCGCGCATGCTCCATTAGACGGGCGGACTCCACCACGTGGTGCACCAGCCCGTACTCCCGCGCCTCGTGCGCGCCGAAGATCCGCCCGCTCAGCGCCAATTCGGTTGCACGCCGCTCGCCCACCGCCGCCGCCACGCTTCGCGAGATCACGAATGGCCAGAGCCCCAGCCGGATCTCGGTAAGCCCGAACGTGGCGTCCTCGGCAGCCACCACGATATGGCAATTCGCGGTCAAGCCCGTGCCTCCCGCCAGCGCAGCGCCATGCACGGCGGCCACCAGCGGCTTAGTCATACGGATTCCGGCCGTGAAGATGCGTTCGTGAACTTCGTTGATGGGTCCACTGGCGGGCGACAGCACCTCGTGCAGGTCCATGCCCGCGCAGAACGATTTTCCGTTGCCGCTCAACAAGACGGCGCCCACGCCCGGGTCCGCTTCGGCCTGTTCCAATGCCTCGCCGAGCGCACCGCACAAGTCCAGATTCAGTGCATTGCGTTTGTCGGGCCGGTTCAGCGCGAGGTGCAGCAGCCGGCCTTCGCGGCTAATCTGTAAGCTCTCCGTCATCGACGTCGATCTCCATAGCTAAAAGCGCCGCGCCCAGGGTCTTGCCCTGCGCGTCGGTGCGCAGCGAAACCGTGCCGCCGCCACCGAGGCCGCGATGCAGCAGCAGATTCAAGGCGTGCAGGTTGGGCAGCTCGAACCGGTCCACTTCTCCCATCACCAGCTCGCCGAAGTAGCCTTTCACGCGCGCCGGCGTCACCTCCCGCAGCAGGATCGGGTAGTAGCTCGGCAGCCATGCAATCACCCCGATGTTGGCGATGTCGCCCTTGTCTCCCGAGCGGGTGTGGGCGATGCGCGAAAGCGGCATCTTCATTCCACGACCTCCACGCGCGTGCGGATCTCCCCGCGCGGAATCAGTGCCGGCCAGTACGCCACGATCTGGCGCACCTCCGGCCGCCCTTCGCCGTATCCCGTGCCCCCCGGCGGACCGGTCAGGACCAGCGGGATCATCTCGCGCGTGAAGCGATCCACCGCGCGCTTATCGGAACCGCGCACGCTGATGCGCACCTGCACCTCCGGCGGATCGTGGACTGGCCGCGCCGCCGGTCCGTGACAGGCATTCACTCCGAAGTACTCGCTGTGAATCTCATCGAAGTGCAGGCCAAGCTGTTCGAGGCGCTGCCGCGTAATGCGGTCGGCCACGCGCGCTTTCTCAACCGCCTGCGGCCAGGAGTAGACCAGGGTGCCGGATGCCTTCCAGCCGGCATCGTAGCTGATGGAAGCCTTCAGCATAGGCGGCCGTGCCCCGCCGCGCACGCCGAAGCCTCGCACGCGATCCGGGCCGGTATCTTCAAGCTGGATCGAGGTGAAGTCGGCCACGACATCGGGCGTGATGTATTGCCTGGGGTCGCCGATCTCGTAGAGAAGCTGTTCCTTCACGCCGTGCGAATCGATGCGTCCGCCGGTATCCGGATGCTTGGTCACCACGAACCCGCCGTCCGGCTCGGCTTCCACGATGGGATAGCCGATGTTGGCGAAGTCGGGCATGTTCTGCCAGTCCACCTGGCAGTTTCCGCCACTGCATTGTGCGCCGCACTCGATGATGTGTCCCGCTACAATGCCGGATGCCAGCTTGTCCCAATCGTCGGGAGTCCAGCCGAAGCGGTGGATCATGGGCGCGAGCACCAGCGCGGCATCCGCGCAACGTCCGCAGATCACCACGTCGGCGCCGGTGGCCAGCGCCTCAGCCAGCGGGAACGCGCCGATGTAGACGTTGGCGCTCAGGATGCGATCCCGTATCGTCGCCAGCGGCTCGCCGGTGTCGATATTCCGCATCTCGAAGCCCTTACCCAGAAAGTCGTCGATGCGATCCAGCACGTCGTCGCCGAGCACTACCGCGACCTTCAATCCGGGCGCCGCCTTCCGCACGGCCCGCGCGCAGGCGACCGGATTCACGCCGCCGGCATTGGCGACCACCTTGATGCGGCGCTCCTGCAGCTTCTTCGCGATGCGCCCGATCAGCGGCGGGAAATCGCGCGCAAACCCAAGCTGCGGATCGGCCTGCCGCTGCTTCTGGAGGATCGACATGGTGACTTCGGCCAGATAGTCCAGCGTGAGGTAGTCGATCGGACCGCCGTCGACCAGGCGGACCGGCGCTTCGAGCCAGTCGCCCCAGAAGCCTTGACCGTTAGCGATGCGAATCATAAAAAACAAAGCAACCACAGATGGACACAGATGCACACAGATAAAGACCGGTTTTATCTGTGTGCATCTGTGTCCATCTGTGGTTCCGTTTCATATTGTTTCGAGGATCAGTTGTTGCCCGCGTGGGCGGTGCAATGTCACTTCCAGGGCCATCGTGAGCACCTGCCGGGTATCCAACGGGTCGATTACCGCGTCACAGTGGCCCCGCGCGGCGGCGTAGCGTGCGTCCAGCCAGTGCTCGTAATCTGCTTTGGTTTTGTCGATGGCGGCTTGGAGCTGCTTCGGCAGCGGCTCTCCGGCGGCTTTGAGCTTCTCCAGTTCGACCGAAAACAGCGCTTGTACCGCGGAATCGCCTTCCATGACTCCTATGCGCGCGGTCGGCCAACTGAAAGTGAAATTCGGCTCGAAGCCCTGTCCCGCCATGGCGTAATAGCCGGCGCCGCTGGCGTGGTTCAGCGTCAGGATGATCTTCGGTACGCTGGTGCACGACATGGATTCCACCATGTCGGCGCCCGCGCGGACAATGCCGTCGCGCTCGGCTTCGGGCCCTACCATGAAGCCCGAAACGTCCTGCAAATAAATCAGCGGGTAACCCAGGCGCTCGTTCAATTCGACGAAATACGCCACCTTGCGCGCGGATTCCGTGTAGACAATCCCGCCTATGCGGGGCCTTCCTTCGCTGCGCAGGAAGCCGCGGCGGTTAGCGATGATGGCCACCGGATGGCCAGCCAGGCGCGCGTTGGCGCAGAGCATCTCCGGCGCGTACTCAGGCTGGAATTCGGTGTAATCGCCTGCATCGAAAATGCGGAAGATGACTTCTTCGATATCGTAAGGCAGGCGGTGGTTCTCGGGGAGCACTCCGTAGATATCGTCGGCGGAGCGAGCGGGCGGTTGGCAGGCGGGTGGGGCCGGCGCTTCCGCCTGCCAACCGGGTAGATCCCGGAAACGCTGGCGGATGCGCGCCAGGCACTCGGCATCGTCCTTGGCCATGTAGTGCGCCACACCGCTGACGCTGGTGTGCAGACGCGCGCCGCCTATGGCTTCGGAATCGACGACCTGGCCGGTAGCGCCTTTGACGAGGTTCGGGCCTCCCAAGCCCATGAAGCTCGTGCCTTCGACCATGATGATGTAATCGCTGAGCGCTGGAAGATAGGCGCCGCCCGCGATGCAAGGTCCCATCACGGCGGCAATCTGCGGCACACGGAGCTTGCGCCGCATAAGAGAATTATAGTAGAAAATGCGCCCGCCGCCATACTGGCCCGGAAAGATACGGTCCTGGTACGGCAGGTTCACGCCGGCCGAATCGACCAAATAGACGATGGGGACGCGGTTGCGCATGGCGATTTCCTGCGCGCGCAAGCCCTTGGTGACGGTTTCCGGCCACCACGAGCCGGCCTTCACCGTGGCATCGCCCGCGATGATGACGGCGTAGCGGCCCTCGATCTTGCCGATGCCGGTGACCGAGCCCAGGCCGGGAGCTTCGCCCTCGTACTGGTCGTAGGCCAGCAGCAGCCCGATTTCGAGAAAGGGCGTGCCGGGGTCGAGCAGCGCCGCGATGCGCTCGCGCGCGGCCATCTTGCCAGCGCGGTGCTGCCGCTCGATCTTGGCCGGACCGCCGCCCGCGCGCAGGCGGTCTTCGAGCTTCTTCAGTTGTTCCACCAGGTGGCGCATGTGCGCGATGCGCGCGACCTTGGATGCAGGTTCGGAGATTGTGTCCACGTTATGTGATCGTAGCGCGAATGGAGGGACGGAAGCGGCCGGGCGTACGTGGCCCGGCGCGAAGCCGCAGAAAGGCTTGACGCAGATCAAAAATAATCCGATCCTGGAGTCGCAGGTCGTATTATCTTTGATACGGAAAGTAACAAGATTCGGAGGCTAAATGTTGATCACCAACCATAGTAAAAAGCGCGTTGCCGCTTGGATCATTCTACCCGCCGGTCTGCTGCTCGCTCCTGTTGTGTGTTTTGGAGTATCTCATGCCGGAACTACGATTCAGTTCGTCTCCCTCGACAAAAACCAGCCGTTCCACGTCTCAGGGACACTTTACTTGCCGGAAATCTGTTCAGCCCCATGCCCGGCAGTAGTCCTGGTTCACGGGACCACGGGAATCGACTCGCGGGGCGCCTTTTACCGGGAATCGATCCTGGGTGCGGGAATGGCGATCTTTGAAGTGGATTTCCGGACGGGGATTTACACTTCCGCCCTGGACCGCCCGCACAACGATACATTCTTGCCGTTGGCTTTTGCGGCGTTAAAGGAATTACGAAAACTACCAGCCATCGATCCCGCTCGCATCGGCATCATGGGGTTCTCGATGGGGGGCGGGATCACATTGCGGACGGCTGTGGAATCCAACCGGGAATCGTGGATGGGAGTGGAGAAGGGATTCGCGGCGCATGCGGCATTCTATCCGGTGTGCAAACCGTTCATAACCAGCCTCGAGAAAAGCCACAGCCGGCTGACCGGAGCGCCGATGATCGTCTTTTATGGGACGGAAGACGCTTATGGCGAAGGCACCGCCGTTCCGGAACTGAAGCGACTGTTGTGGAAAAAGTACAATTTTGAACTCAAGACAGTCGAATACCCCGGCGCTTCGCACGGTTTCAACCGCAATGGGCCCCCACTAAGCTACACTGACCCGGCTGCCAAGGGTGGGAAAGGCTATATCGCGTGGGACGCAGAGGCTGCCAACGATTCCCTGACCCGGGTCGTAGCTTTTCTGAGGGAAGCCTTGGCAGTCAAGTAACGCGCAATTGGAACTTATCCCGGGCCGGCACCAGGGCCACCGAGCCGGCCGTCACTGGCAGCGCAACAGCATCAATCGCCGGGCCGGGATCGCAGACCGATGGGAGGGAACAGCAGACCTGCGGGCGCGCTAGGAAGGCCGGTGAAGCCGGATGTACGGGGCCAGAACTTCTCCGGGTAATAAGCGAGCAGCAGAGCGCCGCCCTGCACGGTTTCGATCAAGCGCCGCGCGATCTCGGGGCGCACCGCGGGGCACCCCCAGCTTCGCCCAAGGCGTCCTTTGCTCCTGCCCACCCGATCGTTGACGTAGTCCGCTGCGTGAATCACGATGGCGCGCTCAATGCTATTATCGTTCACGCCCTTTTCCAGGCCTTGCAACCGGAGCGATAACCCGTGTGCTCCGAGGTACGTATTGCCGGTCAAAAACGCTCCGAGGCTGGACATCAGACTGCCTGGCTGGTTGGAAAACCGTACAGCACGGTTATCGCCGCTGTTTTTGCCGTGCGCCACCAGTTCCTCGAACAGCACGCGGACGTGGTTCAAGTCGAAGACCCACAGGCGCGGCTCGGTGGACGGCTTGGTGTAGTCGATGACCATGAGCACGTCTGAGCGGACAGGGAGGCCGCTGGCCCGCAATTTCTCGAACGCGTTCACCGCCGTGTGCAAGGCTTCCGGGTTGATGCGGGGCGCCAGGTTCAGGAGAGCGCTGAAAAGGGTTTCGGAGGGCGCCGGCCGGGCGGGTCCGCCCCATACCGGAACGAAACCGGCAATGCCGCAGAAAAGGAGAATGCCTGTAAGAAGCCTGTTTCTCGACAACAGTCACTCCGCGCCGTGTGGCCACGGCACCCAGTTCACGTGCAAGACTCCTTTATTATACCCGGTTCGCGCCGGCCGTTGCTTGCGGGTAGCCGTTGGTTATCTCATTTCATCGGCGAGAAATCGGCCGGGTCCATAAAAACGGACTCCACCTTGCTCACGATCTTGCCATTCGCTTCCGATTCCTTTTGCACTTTCTGCCACTCCGGATCGTTGCGGAAGGCGTCCCAGTTCTTCTTGGCTGCCTCGCGGCTGGGATGCGCCAGCACGTATATCAGAGTGTTCTGCGACAACGGCGCGTCCTGCGGCACCCAATAGGCGATACTGGTCATTCCGTGTTTTTCGAAGATCTGTATGGTGTGGTTGCGGAAGCGCGCCAGCAGGTCGGGCAGCTTGCCTTCAAAGCAGGTGTACGTGCGCAGTTCGAACACGCGTCCGTGCTCCTGGGCACTGGCTGGCGGGATCACGATGGAAGCGGCGACGGCGGCCGCGAGCGATAGAACGGTTTTCAGCGACATGCTGTCAGTTTACAATGGTGCACGGCATATGAAACTCTCTTATCTTCTGATCGCCGGATTGGCCTTCTCGGCAGCGCTACCCGCCGCGGCGCCGCCCACGGTTCGCGAAGCGCAAGCGTTTATCGACGATGCCGAAGCCAGGCTGCTGCCTTTATTCGTCGAAGACAACCGCGCCAATTGGATCAAATCCACCTTCATCACAGACGACACCGAAATCCTGGCCGCCAAGGCCGATGAGCGCCTCATCAACGCGACCGTCGAGCTGGCGAAGAAATCCACCCGGTTCGATGCGCTCAAGCTCCCCGACGACGTCGCCCGCAAAATGAAGCTGCTCAAGCTGTCGCTGACGCTGGCTGCGCCCGCCGATCCCAAGGAGAGCGAGGAGCTCACGCGAATCGCGGCCGCCATGGAGGGGACCTACGGCAAGGGCAAATATTGCCCCGCGGGCAAGAGCGAGTGCCTCGACCTGGAAGACCTCACGCGCCTGATGGCCACCAATCGCAACGCCGCCGAATTGCTGGATGCCTGGCGCGGCTGGCACGCCATCTCGCGCCCCATGCGGCAGGAATTTGCGCGGTATGTGGAACTCGCCAACAAGGGCGCGCGCGAACTGGGCTTTGCCGACGACGGCGCCATGTGGCGCGCCAAATACGACATGCCGCCCGACGATTTCGCCAGAGAGCTGGACCGGCTTTGGGACCAGGTGCGGCCGCTGTACGTCTCGCTGCACGCCTACGTGCGCACGAAGCTGCGCGAGAAGTATGGCGCCGATGTGGTGCCGGCGGATGGTCCGATTCCGGCCCACTTGCTGGGCAACATGTGGGCCCAGACCTGGGATAATGTCTATCCGCTGGTAGCGCCGCGGGATGCCGACCCCGGCTTCGATCTCACCGAAATCCTGAAGAGCCGCAAGACCGATTACAAACAGATGGTGCACTACGGCGAGCACTTCTTCACGTCGCTGGGCTTCGCGCCGCTGCCGGAGACTTTCTGGGAACGCTCTCTGTTCTTGAAGCCGCGCGACCGCGACGTCGTCTGCCACGCCAGCGCCTGGGATATCGACGCGGTGGACGATGTGCGGCTGAAAATGTGCATCGATATCACGGCGGAGGATTTCCTTACCATCCACCACGAACTGGGCCACAACTTCTATCAACGCGCCTACGACCGGCAGCCGTTCCTGTTCCGCGACAGCGCCAACGACGGCTTTCACGAGGCGGTCGGCGATACCATCGCGCTGTCGGTCACGCCCGCCTACCTGGTCAAGATCGGCCTGCTCAACAAGGTGCCGGATACTTCGAAGGACATCGGCTTGCTGCTGGCCAAAGCGCTTGAGAAGGTGGCGTTCCTGCCCTTCGGACTGGTGATCGACCAGTGGCGGTGGAAAGTTTTCTCGGGCGAGATCCCGCCGGAAAAGTACAACCAGACGTGGTGGGAGTTGCGCCGCAAGTATGAGGGCGTGGCGCCGCCGGTGGCGCGCAGCGAGGCGGACTTCGACCCGGGTGCGAAGTATCACGTCGCCGCCAATGTCCCCTACATGCGCTATTTCCTGGCGGACATTCTGCAATTCCAGTTTCACCGCGCGCTATCGCAGATCGCCGGCTGTAAGGAGCCGCTGAACCGCTGTTCCATCTATGACAACAAAGAAGCCGGCCGCCGCTTCAATGCCATGCTGGAGATGGGGCTGAGCCGTCCGTGGCCGCAAGCGCTGGCTGCCCTCACCGGGCAGTCGCAGATGGATGCCACGGCTATCCGCGATTACTTCGCGCCGCTGCAGAAATGGCTCGATGAGCAGAACAAGGGCAAGCCTGTGGGGTGGTAACAGGTGGGAAGGCACTTTCGCCAGCCCACTGCGCGCTATTCAGCTGCTTTTGCGGCCAGTGTGTCGATCACTGCGATGTTCGTCGCAAGTTCGGCCGTCAGATTGTGCCGCTGCCTTAGGAAGTCGACGCTGTTGTAGGTCACCCAGACCTTGCCGGCAGCATCTTCCCAGACCAGGATTTTCATGGGAAGGTCGAGCGCGATCGTCGGGGACGCCAGCATCAGGGGAGTCCCGGCCTTCGGGCTGCCGAAGATTACGAGCTTGGTGTTGCGCATCTGCATCCCGGCCTTTTCAGCCTCGCCGCTGTGATCGACGACCGCGAAGATCTTCACTCCCTTGCTGTCGAGGATGGTCTTCAGTTTCGCAACCGTGGCATCTACATCGTGGTGGCTCGGGATGGAGATGATGCCGTGGGTGGTGGCTTCTGGCATGGTGGACGCTCCTTGAAGATATTCTACGCCGGGGCCGCGAAACCAAACCGGAGCGGCTTCGTTCGGTCGCCAGGATTGTGATTGAAGGCTCGGACCTAGCGAAGTATCAGTCCTTCGCATTCGCTCCAGTTCCCGCTGGATACGAGATCCGGGTCACAATCGGCTTCGGGTGGGCCTTTCCGTTCGCGGCGTAGGTTTTCTTGACGAAGTGGAATGTCTCGCCTTTTGCTGAAACCGTCCGTTGCTCGTCAAGCGTCAGCACATATTCTTCAAAATCTTCCATCGCTGAGAACACCGCCGTGGTGACCTGGAATTTGAGGTTGAACGTGCCGTGAGACAAGTCGAAGATCGCCAAGTTTACTCCGGTTGACGCTCCACCACCAAAGTCCTCCCCTACGAGTACCTCTTCGGTTCCGTCGTCGTTGATATCGAGAAAGCGAATCGAGGTAAATGAAGTGAAAGCAAACGACGTCTTGTTGAAGTGGGCGAGGATGCGATCAACGGCGTCAGACGTCAGAAGTAGCTTACCGACCGCCCCGCAACAGTGGGCCGGCTTAGCGTCAGGAAAGGAGTAGTTTAGGAACGCCACAAGAACGGGCTCGACTTCCAACCTTCCTTGCCAGCGGTAAAGCCGCAACCGTACCTGACGTTTGTCGGATAAACGGTTCTTCGGGGGGGCCGTAATATCGCTGGCTGGCGTTTCTTCGTCCTTTGAAACGGATCCGATAACGTCGTATCGTCTCTCGCCCTCCAGAGCATCTGTTAGCTCATTGGAAATTGCACCCAGCGTATCGAACCCGATCTCTTGCTTATTAGCGCCACCGGGGAGTGATTGCTTCGACTCGGTCGCAGCCGGGGAGTTAGAAATCCGTGCGTTCGGAAATGCGGTGTGGAGTACTCGAAGCCTGACAGTTTCATCCGTCACGAGTTGAGCGGCGTGGGCCGAAGAAGCGCCAAGAACGAAGAGGGCCGCCAGCACCAAACAGTCTTTCGCGTCGAGCCGCTTCGAGCAAGACAATTTATCGACGGACCTTGAATCGTTCCGGCACATCCAAGTTATAAGCGTAGCAACTTGCCGGCATGGATGCCGAGGCAGGAGAAACTGAACGGGTGCGAAACCAAACGGGAGCGCCTTCGTCAAAACAAACCATGGATCAACACACGGCCGTCGATGGATCTCCACTAGCTCCCGAATCCATACGGATGATGGAGTATCTCAAGGCTCGCGCCGCGGAATTGAGCGCCGCCGCGATTCGCCAGCGGATACGCACTGCCGCACAGGAGTTGGAGAACGCCGTCGCGTCAGTCAGCGCATCTGAGGCGCGGCTCCGTCCGTTCGCCGGGAAATGGACCGTCGCGGAAGTCGTCGATCATATCCCGCAGACTCAGGTGCGCGGCACGGAAGAACTGCGGCATCTGCTCGCCGGCCGGCGTCCGCCGCTGCCGCCGGTGTATGAAGCGCTGCAGTCGGGCGCAGGGCAATGGGCGCCCTGGGATCTGCTCGTCGACGAGTTGCGCGCCGCTAACCGGGCGATGGTGGAATTGTTGGAAAGCTCTGCCGACGAAGCGCCCTCTCCGCAGTCACCGACTGTCAGAACGGTCGTAGTGGCGCTGCGGAAACTGGAAGACGGCCGCACTGAACCGCAGATATTCTTCGCCGAGCTTGGATGGAAGGAATACGCGTTGCTTCAGCGGCTGCATCTGCTCGACCACCGTAGGCAGGTCAACAGCCTGAAACCACAGATGCACACAGATAAATACAGATAGAACTGGTTCTTTATCCGTGTGCATCTGTGTCCATCTGTGGTTCCATTTTCTTGTTTACTGGATGATGCGGCAGCGGGCCGTCTGCCCTCCTACGTTCAGTTCGATATCGCCGGCGGTGGCGCGCGTGAGGGTAAGCTCGACGGCTTTCCGTTCGCCTGGCCGGAGGGAGACACGTTCGAATCCTTGTAGCTCGCGCACCACCCCCGGATACTTCGCGTACAACTGGACCACCTCGTCGCCCGCGCGCTTGCCGGAGTTCTCCACCTCGACTGACACCTTCACCTGGGTGCCGGCGCGCGCCTCGGCAGGCGCCTGCAGACTCCTGTAAGAAAATGTCGTGTAACTCAGCCCATAGCCGAACGGATACAGCGGCTCACCATCGAAGTAGCGATAAGTCCGGCCCTTCATGCTGTAGTCGTCGAAAGGCGGCAACTGATCTTCCGACTTATAGAAAGTCACCGGCAGCCGTCCCGCCGGATTGTAGTCGCCGAAGAGCACGTCGGCCAGCGCCGCGCCGCCGGCCTGGCCGGGATACCATAGCTCGACAATGGCGGGCACGTGTTCGCGCGCCCAGTTCACGGCCACGGCGCTGCCGTTCAACAGCACCAGCACCACAGGTTTGCCTAACGCCGACACGCGCTCAAGCAACGCTTCCTGCACGCGCGGGATATCCAGGCGCACGCGATCGCCGCCGCTGAAGCCTTCCACCTTCACGCGCATCTCCTCGCCTTCCAGACGCGGCGAAAGCCCCAGGAACATCAGTACGACATCCGCCTGCCGCGCGATCTTCAAAGCCTCGTCTTCGTAACTCGCATGCGGCGGCGCCCAGACCAGGCGTATATCCGCATCGCCATGCACTTCGTGGAAATCCACGCGTATAGGATACAGTTTGCCCGCCTGTAATTCCACGGTCTCCCACTCATAAGCCCGCTCATGCACGTTGTCGCGCGCGACCAGCGGCTTACCATCCAGGTAGACTTCGTAGGCGTTCAGACCGGTGGCGCCCAACTGGTATTTGCCGCTCGCAGGAGGCGCCAGGAAGCCGGTCCAGCGCACGCCGAAGTTGTCATCGTCCATATCCGGGCGGGGCGCGCCGTCGCGCCAGTCGAAGTCGACCTGCGGATCGATTTGGGTGAACAACGGCTGCGGATTCGCCGGAATCACAGCGGCGTTGCGCATGGCTTGCGAGACGAAAGCCTGGCTGAAATACGCGCGGCCGTTGAAGTTGGCGGTCTTGAAATACTCCGCCTGAAGGCCGTTGCGCCGGTCCGCGCCGTTCGATGTGAACAGCGCCGATTGCGGCACGGTCTCAAACAGCGGCATGCCCTCGGCCAGATCGGAGCCTCTGGCGTAGAGCACCTTCGTCTCCGGCGAAACCTTCTGGCGGATTCCCGCGAGCGGCGTCACCGGATGCGACGGCTGACCGTTGTAGTTGCCCAGCATCACCTCGACGGAATCCGCGTTCGGCCCGATCACCGCGATGGTCTTCACGTGGGGCGAGAGCGGCAGAACGCCGCCCTCATTTTTCAGCAACACGATGGATTTTCGCGCCGCTTCGAGCGCCAGCGCGCCGTGCTCCGGGCTTTCATTCACGCTATAGGGGATGCGCGCCCAGCGCACCATTTCCGGCGGATCGAACATGCCGAGCTTGAAGCGGGCCGTCAGCAGGCGGCGCAAGGCCGTGTCCACGTCTGTTTCGGCGAGCAGCCCTTGCTGCACCGCGGGCACAATGTTCTCATATTCCAGGCCGCAATCCAGATCCGTGCCCGCTTTCACAGCCATGGCCACGCCTTCGGCCGCATTCTTCGCCGCTTTGTGCCCCTGGTAGATGTCGCCGATCGCCCCGCAGTCGGAAACCACATAGCCGGAGAAGCCCCACTCCTTCCGGAGGATGTCGTCTAACAGCCGCGGATTGGCGCAGGCGGGCAGGCCATCCACACTGTTGTACGCGCACATCACCGAGAAAGCGCCGCCCTCTTTCACGGCCGCCGCGAAGTGCGGCAGGTAGGTATCGCGCAAGTCGCTTTCAGACACGCGCGCGTCGAATACATGGCGCGTGGATTCCGGCCCGCTGTGCACCGCGTAGTGCTTGGCCGTCGCGACGGCCTTCAAGTAGCGCGGATCGTCGCCCTCCAAGCCGCGGATAAATTGCACCGCCATGCGCCCGGTGAGAAACGGATCTTCGCCGTAAGTCTCCATGCCGCGACCCCAGCGCGGATCGCGGAACAGGTTGATGTTGGGAGTCCAGAACGTCAGGCCCTGGTAGATGCCACGCTTGCCGCGCCGCACGAATTCATGATGCTTGGCGCGCGCTTCGTCGGAAATCGCGGTGGCCACGCGAAACAACAGCCCGGTGTCCCACGTGGCGGCCATGCCGATGGGCTCCGGGAAAACGGTGGCGTGTCCCGCGCGGGCGACGCCGTGCAGGCATTCGTTCCACCAGTCGTAGGCCGGTACGCCCAGCCGCTCGATGGCTGGCGCGGCGCTCAACAACTGGGCAGCCTTTTCCTCGAGAGTCATGCGCGAGAGCAGATCGTCCACCCGCTTTTCGAGCGGTTGGCTGGGGTCCTTGTAGACCTGTCCAGCCAAGGGCAGGCCTACGGCAAGGAGGAGAACCAGATGTGATTTGGTCATTCCCTATAGATCATAATGCAAGGCATCGCCCACGACTATCGGAACATCGGATACACTAAGGCTGAAATGAAACAAAGCCTTTTCGTCCTGATCGCGGCCGCGATGCTGCTCGCGCCGGCCCTGTCGAAGAAAGAACAGCCGTTCGCCGGCCGGTGGGACCTCACCATCACTACGGCGAAAGATACCTATCCTTCCTGGATGGAGTTCACCGAGTCCGGCGGCCAGCCGGCCGTGCGCGTCGTGGGACGCGTCGCCAGCGTTCACCCGGCCACCGATGTGAAGCTCGCCGGAGAGCACCTGACCTTCACTACGTCCGAGTGGTTCGATAATGAAATCAAGGTCACCTGGGACCTCACTGCGTCCGGCGGCAAGCTCACAGGCACCCAGCAGCGCGCCGATGGCGTCGCGGGGCAAATTGCCGGCGTGCCTGCACCGGCGTTGCGGCGCAAACCGCCCGCCGCGTGGACTAAGCCGGAGCCTCTGTTCGACGGAAAAGATCTCGCGGGATGGGAGCCCGACGATCCCGCCAACAACCATTGGGTGGCACTCAACGGGGAAATGGTCAACCAGGCTGCCGGCGCCAATATACGGACCGCGCGGAAATTCGACGACTTCAAGCTGCACATCGAATACAACTGCCCGCAGGATGGGAACAGCGGCGTCTACCTACGCGGCCGGTATGAAGTTCAGGTCGAGTATGAGAAACCCAGCGAGAATGACAAGTTTCACGCCATGGGCTCCATCTACGGCTTTCTTGCGCCGGCGGTTGAGCTGCCCAAGACGCCTGGCCAGTGGGAGAGCTACGATGTGACGCTGGTCGGGCGCACGGTAACCGTGGTGCGTGACGGCAAGACTACCATCGAACACAAAGAAATTCCCGGCATCACCGGCGGTGCGATCAACAGCCATGAAGGCGAACCCGGACCGCTGTACATACAGGGCGATCACACCGGCGGGATGAAGTATCGGAACATCACGATTTCGGTGCCGCAGCACTGAGTTATGCCACTTAAATTCTCAACGTCGTACTCTGAAGAGTCCCTGGCGGCGTTTCGCTCCTTAAAGAAACTCGCCGAGGGCGCCATGGCGCAGGTGACCGAGGAACAGCTCTTCGCTACTCTGGACCCCGAGGCCAACTCGATCGCCGTTATCGTCAAGCATCTGGCAGGCAACATGCGCTCCCGCTGGACTGATTTTCTGACCAGCGACGGCGAGAAGCCGGACCGCAATCGCGACAGCGAGTTTCTGGACCCGCCGGCGACTCGCGCGGCGTTGATGGAGCTGTGGCAGGCAGGCTGGGATTGCGTATTCAGGGCGCTTGAGCCGCTGACGGATGCGGATCTCAGCCGGCAGGTGACCATTCGCGGGGAAGCGCATTCGGTGATGCAGGCGATCACCCGGCAGATTGCGCATTACGCGTTGCACATCGGGCAGATCGTGCTGCTCGCCAAACATTTCCAGCACAGCCAGTGGAAGTCGCTGAGCATCCCGCGGGGCAAGTCGGCCGAGTTTACTCAGAGGGTTCAGGCGGGGGAAGCGAGCCAGCGGTAATACGGCGAACTGAAGTTCGCCGCAGCACACTGAAGCGTGCGCCACGCGTCACACAATCACAGCCGCAAAAAAGCCATCGCCGGGGTCGATTCCGGGGACGCGCTGCGTGGTCTCGATCACCGCGTGCGAAGGCAGCGCCCATACCACGTCTTCGTTCTCTTCGCGCTCCAGCGAGCAGGTGGAGTAGACCAGCAATCCGCCCGGCGCCAGCGCGCGGCGCCCCTGCTCCAGCAAGGCCACCTGCCGCGCATGCAGATCCGCCAAATCGTCAGGCCGCAACCGCCACTTGATCTCCGGATTGCGAACCAGCGTGCCGGTGCCGGAGCAGGGGGCATCAATCAGGATGCGGTCGAACCGGCGGTTGAAAGGCAGCGGGCGAGTGCCATCCAGGACCACCAGATCAATGCCCAGAGTTTTGAGCGCTGCCAGGCGTCGCCCGTGGATGTCGCAGGCGATGGCGCGCACGCCCGAGGCGAGCGCCTGCGCAGTCTTGTTGCCGGGCGCGGCGCAGAGATCCAGAAACGTCAGGCCGGGCGCCAGGCGCAGCAGCGGCACGATCGACTGCGATCCGATGTCCTGAATGCGGCCAGTAGTCGCCTCCACGTAGGTCTCCGGCACGCGCAGGTTCGTCCGCGCGATGGCCGCGGCGGTTTCGGGACCGTATTGGCGATCCCAACGTTCCAGCAGCCATTGCGGGTGCGAAAGCTCTGTGGCGCGGTCGGGCCACGCCACGGGATCGCGGTCAACCTTGCGCAGAACCGCGTTGGCAAATCCGGCGGCGGAGCGTTTGCGGGCGCGCTTGATCAGTTCGACGCTTTCTGAAATCGCGGCATGCGGCGGGATGCGGTCGAGATAGCGAAGCTGGTAAATGCCCATGCGCAGCGCCACGAGCACCGGCTCGTCGAGTCGCGCCACGGGCTTGCCGGAATAATGCGCGATCAGGTAATCCAGTTGGGCCTGGTAGCGCAGCACGCCGAAGACGATCTCGGAAGCGAGCCCGGCATCGCGGGAATCAAGCTTGGTGGCGCGGGCGGCCAGAAGGTCGGAGGCGTAACCGCCGCGGCCGGTTGCCGTCAGGATTTCGAACGCCAGGGCGCGCGCGGGAGACACTATTTGAATGTAACGCGGCGAATGTTGGTAGGCGGAAGCGCCAACCCCTAGGGTTTGGCGCGACCGGCCAGGCGAGCTTTGCTCGCCTCTGCGCCGAGCGGGACCAAAGCGAAGGGTGCCCCCGGCCCCCGGTGACAATCTTCGAAAAGAAATCTTAGCCCGATATTCCAATCACCTACATACTTCCTTATCCCCACAGAGCCGGAAAGCACCTGCCCCCGTGCTAGCGTGAGTGCAGAAGAGCGGGGCCACGTTTATTAGGTGGGCGTAACCGGTTGGGCAGGCGCTTTCGCCTCCCAACCCGCTTGACGGGCGACGGACTGCGTCCAACGATCGACCATAGAGGTTCGCGATGCGACGGGCTCTACATGTGTATCATCCCGTTACGATCCGGATGGACCCGGTGGATCCGGGAGGGAAGAATTTGGCATTGAACAGCGGGTGTTGCATCTCAGCACTGTCTCAAAAATTGCCGCAGTCCAAGAAAACGAAATGTAACACTCTGCAACATCTTGCAACGCTGCATGCCGGACTCCGCCAAGCGCTAAGCCCCGCCAATGCAAGGAGATGAAACGGGTATGTAACAACCTTCGAAAAAAATTTGCGGCGAACCGCGCCGCCCCCCGGCCGGGAGCGCCAAACCCTCGCCGCGGCGATGCTAACATAAGATTCGAATCATGTCGTCGCCCGTCATTCCACCGCCGCTGCAGGCCTTGGGCAACCGGCCGTTCTCTTTTTACCCGGCGCTGCTCAACATCGAGCACAACAAGTGGCAATATCGCAAAGCCACTTGGTCCGACGTGCTGGTGGTCAATTCGCGCACCGGCCAGGAGATCTGGATTCCGCGCCGGTTCCTCGGCGAGATCTCCCGCATCGAAGATCCCGTGGTCATCGTGGGACTGCTCAAGGAGCTCGAGTATAGAGCCGGCGCCGTGTGGCCCTATCAGCGCCGTGTGATCGAAATGCCCATCGCGGTGAACGCGTCAGCGCCGCAGCCGGCCCCCGCGCCGAAGTCCACGCTTGCGCCAGTGGTCGGCATCCGCCTTGAGTCCAAGCCCGATTCGCAAATCATCCGGCTGGTAGGCGGCGCCCTCGTGGTGGGCGTCGTGGCCGCGTACTTCGTGGTGAACTTCTACCGCGACGCCGTGCCGCGCTCCCACATCGCCTACACCGTTAGCGACCAGTCCTACCTGGCGCTCACCGCTCAAGACGATTACAGCGCCGTGGTCCGCAAACTCGGCACGCCCGCTCGCGACCGCTGGCTGGCGGACGCTGGCGCACTCCAATACCGCGCGCTTTCGTATCCGGACCGCGCCTACACGATCGTCCTGATGGGCCCCGATCGTCAGAAGTCCGCCTATATCGGCACGCTCGACCAGAACTGGAATCCCATCCACTCAGTTGCCTTCCCCGGCCGCGGTAGCGCCGATTCGCTGCTGCGCGCCCTCCCGCGCTTTTAGTAGACTCGTTCGAATGAAAAGGGTTCTCGCGTATGTGGCGTGGGCGGCCGTAGCATTGGCGGCGGCTTTTTGCCTCGCGGGCCTCGCGCTCAACCGCGGCGAGCCCATCAACAGCATTTGGCTGCTGCTGGCCGCCTCTTGCATCTACCTGCTCGGATTCCGCTTCTACGGTAAATTCATCGCCGCGCGCGTGATGGCGCTCAACGACCAACGCGCCACGCCGGCCGAACGCCTGCGCGACGGCGTCGACTTCGAGCCTACCAACAAATGGATCCTGCTGGGCCACCATTTCGCGGCCATCGCCGGACCCGGCCCGCTGGTCGGCCCCGTGCTCGCGGCCCAGTTCGGCTACCTCCCCGGCACGCTCTGGATCATCCTCGGCGCGGTCCTCGGCGGCGCCGTGCAGGACTTCGTCATCCTGTTTGCATCCATGCGCCGCGACGGCAAGTCGCTCGGCCAGATGGCGCGTGAAGAGATCGGCCGCGTGGGTGGATTCACCGCGCTGCTCACCGTGCTGCTCATCATGATCATCCTTTTGGCGGTCGTGGCGCTGGTCGTGGTCAATGCGCTGAAGGGCAGTCCCTGGGGTACCTTCACCATCGTGGCCACTATGCCCATCGCGGTCTTTATGGGCCTGTACCTGCGCTACTGGCGGCCCGGCAAAGTGCTGGAATGCTCCGTCATCGGCTTCGTACTGGTGATGGCCAGCATCTTCCTCGGCCAAACCGTGTCGCAGTCGGCGGCGCTGGCCCCCTGGTTCACGCTATCCGGCATGGCGCTGGCGATCGCCATCATCGTCTACGGATTTTTCGCCAGCGCGCTGCCGGTCTGGCTGCTGCTGGCGCCGCGCGGCTATCTCAGCACTTTCGTCAAGCTCGGCGTACTGCTGTTGCTGGCGGCCGGCATCCTGATCGTGCGGCCGCAATTGCAGCTACCCGCATTCACGCGCTTCGTGGATGGCAACGGTCCCATCTTCGCCGGCAAGATCTTTCCGTTCTGCTTCATCACCATCGCCTGTGGCGCCATCTCCGGCTTCCACTCGCTGATCTCCTCCGGCACCACGCCCAAGATGATCGCCAAGGAATGGCACGCCTGGCCGGTCGGTTACGGCTCCATGCTGCTCGAAGGCTTCGTGGCGGTGATGGCCATGATCGCCGCATCCGTGATGCAGCCGGGCGTCTTCTTCGCCGTGAACTCTCCCGCCGGCATCGTCGGGACAACGCCTGCTGCGGCCGCCGCCACCATTTCCGCATGGGGCTTCCCCGTCACTCCCGCCGAGATGCAGGCCCTGGCGCGCGACGTGGGCGAGCAGACGCTGTTCTATCGCACCGGGGGCGCGCCGTCGCTCGCGCTCGGCATGGCTCACATTTTTGCGCGCGGCGGCGGACGGGCCTTGGTCGGTTTCTGGTATCACTTCGCCATCATGTTCGAAGCGCTGTTCATCCTGACGATCGTGGATGCCGGCACGCGCGTGGGCCGCTTCATGCTGCAAGACCTGCTGGGCCACGTGTGGGCGCCTTTGGGACGTACGAGCTGGATGCCCGGCGTGATCGTTTTCAGCGCTGCGATTGTGGGCGCTTGGGGCTACTTCCTCTACCAGGGCGTGCGCGACCCGCTGGGCGGCATCAACTCGCTCTGGCCTCTGTTTGGCATTGCCAATCAATTGCTGGCGGCCATCGCCCTGTGCGTGGCCACGACCATCCTGATCAAGATGCACAGCGCGCGCTATCTCTGGATCACCTCGATTCCGCTGGCCTGGCTGCTGCTGGTGACCTTCACGGCCGCCTGGCAGAAGATATTTTCGCCGGTGCCCGCCATCGGTTTTCTGGCCCAGGCGGATAAGCTGGAGAACGCGCTGCGCACGGGTGCCATCGCCGCTACCAAAGCGGTCGAGACCCGCGCGCTGATCTTCAATGCGCGGCTCGATGCGGCGCTGTGCGGCATATTTCTGGTGCTGGTGACCACCATCCTGATCGATTCCGTACGCGTCTGGATCGGAATCCTGCGCGGCCGGCGCGAAGCTACCGTGCGAGAAGCGCCCTTCGTGCTCTCGCAACTGCGCGCGGAGGAGTTATGACACGGCTCCGTGAGATCGTACGGCTGTTGGCGGGACTCCTACGCGAACTGGCGGACGAGAGTGCCTACCAGCGCCATCTCGACCGCAACGGATGCCAGCATTCCGCCGGCGAATGGAGGCGCTTTTCGGAAGCCCGCTTGAGCGCGAAATACTCTAGCCCGAAGTGCTGTTAACATGTGGGGCAGGCGCTTTCGCCTGCCAACCGCGAACTTCAGGTCGCCGCCTGGAACTTGGCCATTTCTAGCGCAGGCACTGATGCCCGTCCAGTGAGCCTGTGGCTCACGAATCGTGATGAACCTGCATCCAAACGGGCGTGCCGCATCGGTGGGCTTGCAACCGCGCCGGCGTGCCTTTACGGCTGGGATCCGTTTTGGTCCGCCATCCGGCCCTCAACCGCGGCGGTTGTACAATCAGATAAATGCGCTCAGTGCTAAGAGTCCTCGCAGTTCTGCTGGCAGCCTATCTCCTGCTCTCCGCCGCGCTTTTCGCCATCATGATCCAGCCGCCCGCGCGATTCGCCGGGATCATCGCCAAGTTGCCCGCACCGCTCTTCATGATCCTGCCCTTCCCGCCGCTCTGGTCCATCGCCCGCGCCGGCCATGTGAGTCCAGGCGACGGTGCCCCGGACTTCGATCTGCAAACGCTCGACAAGACCGCCCGCGTGCGTCTGTCTTCCTTCCAGGGCCAGAAGCCTGTAGTGCTGATCTTCGGCAGCTACACTTGACCGCCCTTTCGCCGGGAGGTTCCCGCGCTCAATAAAATGTACGAGCAGTATAAAGATCGCGCCGCGTTCTACATCGTGTACATTTTGGAAGCGCACGCCAGCGACGTCTGGCAAATGCCCTCCAATGTAAAGCAGAACATCGTCATCGCCAGCCCGCGTAGCGCCGACGAGCGCACCGCCGTCGCGGACTCTTGCGTGCGCAACCTGCACATCGAAATCCCGGCCCTGGTAGACAACTTCCGCAACACCACCGAGATGGCCTACACGGGCTGGCCCGACCGGCTGTATCTCATCGATCGCAACGGCCGCTTGGCATACAAAAGCGGCCCCGGCCCTTTCGGCTTTCACCCACACGACCTGGAAGCCGCGCTCCGGCGGCTGCTGTAGCGTGGCGCACGCTTCAGCGTGCCGCGGCGAGCTTCAGTTCGCGGCACGTGACTGGTCCGCAATTGCACCCGACACAACAGAAAATTCGCTCCAGCGCAATCGCGGAAACCGGCCAAAGTCCGCCTCTGCGGACACCAATTCCGCCTGGTATTCAATCGCCAAAGCCGCCAGATGCGCATCGGTTGTGAGGCGCGCCGGATGGCATCCTTCACGTGCATGGGATTCTCCAGGTTCTGACGGTGCGTTAGATTACGGTTGAACCCGAGAGTCGTAACCCAGGGCGTGCCCACAGGCCGGGGTTAGGCAAGCGTATTCTCCCACCAGTCGCGGGCTTGGGCATACTCGCGTGCGCGCGAGTTGTGGGCGTAGATGAGAATATTTACATCCGGGATGAGCATGGGCCCTCACCGCGCCATCTTGCCTAGAAACTCTTCAGCATCCAAGTCGTCCAGGAGCTGATTGAGTTTGCTCGGGTCGATACTTTGAATTCGCACGGGTATGGTTCCACGGTGTACCGCACCTTGGTCCCCTTCTGGCTGGAGGACAGGCCGGCCCGCAGCGCATGGTTTACAAGCCGCTTCACTGGCAGTTTCGTCTGGGCCATGCGGCGGCGGATCTGCTGCGCCACATCGGGTTCGAGGGTCAGGGTTGTGCGCATAAGGGCGTCATATCGCGATTGTAATTTGATGTCTGGCATCAAAGCACGCCTGTGCTTCGAAAGGCGTCCCTTACCCTTCGTCGTCGTGCTGCGCGGCCAGCCGCGTCACTACCGAGAGATCCTCCAGCGTGGTCACGTCGCCCGTCACCGAATGCGTGGTGACGATTTCGCGCAGCAGGCGACGCATGATCTTGCCGCTGCGCGTCTTGGGCAGCGCGTCGGTGAAGCGGATCTGTTCCGGCCGCGCGAATGCGCCGATCTCGTGCGCCACCCATTGGCGCAGTTCCTCCGCCAGCTTGTCGTGATCCCATTTGCCGGACTTCAGCGTCACAAAGCACGCCACGGCCTGGCCGGTGATCTCGTGCGGCTTGCCCACCACCGCGGCTTCGGCGACTGCGGGGTGCCGGACCAGCGCCGACTCCAGCTCCATCGTGCTCAGGCGGTGTCCGCTCACGTTCATCACGTCGTCCACGCGGCCGAGCACCCAGAAGTAGCCGTCCTGGTCGCGTCGCGCGGCATCGCCGGTCATGTAGACGCCTTCGATGCGGCGCCAGTAATTCTCTTCGTAACGCTGGGGATCCTTCCACAGCGTCCGGAACATGCTGGGCCAGGGACGGCGGATGATTAGGAAGCCTTCGCGATTGGCCTCCACCGGCTTGCCCTGCAGATCCACTACGTCCGCCTGCACGCCGGGAAGCGGCATGGTGGCCGATCCGGGCTTGGTAGGAGTGGCGCCGGGCAGCGGTGAGATCAGGATGGAGCCGGTTTCGGTTTGCCACCAGGTGTCCACGATAGGGCAGCGCTCCTTGCCGATGGTGCGGTGATACCAGTCCCATGCGGCGGGATTGATCGGCTCCCCCACCGAGCCTAGCAGGCGCAGGCTGGAGAGATCGTGCGCGTTGGGCCATTGATCGCCCTGCTTGACGAACGACCGGATGGCAGTGGGCGAAGTGTAGAATATGTTGACGCGGTACTTCTCGATCAGCCGCCAGAAACGGTCGGGCTGCGGAAAATCCGGCGCGCCTTCGTACATCACCGAAGTTGCGCCGGCTGAGAGCGGGCCATAGACGATGTAGCTGTGGCCCGTGACCCAGCCTATATCGGCGGTGCACCAGTAGGTGTCTTCCTCGTGCAGATCGAAGACCCACTGCATGCTCATGTGGCATTGCAACAGGTACCCGCCGGTGGTGTGTACGATGCCTTTGGGCTTGCCCGTGGTGCCGGAGGTGTAGAGCACATACAGAGGATGCTCGGAATCCAGCTCTTCACCGGGGCAAAAATCGGATGCGGATTCATCGAGCTCGTGCCACCACCGGTCGCGGCCAGGCTTCATCTCGACAGCGCCCCCAGTGCGTTTGTAAACGATGACGTCCCGCACGGAGGGGCAATCGGTGAGGGCTTCGTCCACCGCCTGTTTCAGCCGGACTTCCTTGCCGCGCCGCCAGCCTCCATCGGCCGTGATCACGGCCTGGGCTTCCAGGTCCTGTATACGAGTCTTCAACGCCTCCGCGGAGAAACCGCCGAACACCACGCTGTGTATGATGCCCAGGCGCGCGCATGCCAGCATGGCCACGGGCAACTCCGGGACCATCCCCATGTAGATGATGGCGCGATCGCCGGCCTTCAGATCGCGTCCCTTTAGCACGTTCGCAAAGCGGCAGACCAGGCGGTGCAGCTCCTGGTAAGAGATCATGCGCTGCTCGCCGGACTCGCCTTCCCATAGCAACGCTACTTTGTTCTTGCGCGGCGTGGCCAGGTGCCGATCGAGGCAGTTGTAAGAGACGTTGGTCTTCGCGCCTACGAACCACTTGGCGAAGGGCGGCTTCCATTCGAAGACGTGCGACCATTTGCGGAACCAGAACAGCTCGCGCTCGGCGAGCGCTCCCCAGAATGATTCCGGCTGCTCAGCGGCACGCTGATACAGATCGCGATAGGCGGCCAGGCCTTGCACATTCGCGCGCTCGACGAATTCGGGAGGGGGTGGATAGACGGCTTGATCCGGCATAGGGAAAGCTCCCACATCTTATCAAAATGCGACGACAGCCCGGCCCAGAATTTCGCCGCGGCGCATCTTCTCGAACAGTTCGGGCGCGTCGTCGAGCGCATGCGTCTCGATGTGGGCGCGGCCGACTCCCGACAGGGCGAGCCGGAAGACCTCCGCGAGATCGGCGCGGGTTCCCAGATAACTCCCGCGGATGGAAACGCCCTTCAGCACGGTATCCACGATGGGCAATTCGTACTGATTGGTGGAGAGGCCCGCGGTGATGAGAGTGCCGGTGCGCTTGAGCGCGCGGAACGCCTGCTGGATGGCCGCGGGCGAGCCGGTCAGGACAATGGCGGCATCCGCGCCGCCCCACTGCTTCTGCAGTGCACGTCCGGCGTTTTCCGCAAGCAGCGCGAGGTTGGCGCCCAGTTGGCGCGCCATTTCCAGCTTGGACTCGGCTACGTCGACGGCGGCCACGCGCAGGCCCAGATGCTGCGCGTACTGTATGGCGAGGTGGCCCAGCCCTCCCATGCCGAATAGCGCTACAGACTGGCCGGGATGTAGGCCAGCTTCGCGCAGTGCGCCGTAGGCCGTCCAGCCGGCGCAGCACAGTGGGGCCGCTTCCTCCGCCGCGAGCGTCACGGGGACGCGCACCAGGCACGGGACGGGCACTACCGCATGGCCTGCCAGCACGCCTTGCACGGTATAACCGAAGTTGAGTTGCCGCGGGCAGAAGCGCTCGCTGCCTGAAAGGCAAAGTTCACACACGCCGCAGGTGGAGGCCAGGAAGGTAACTCCCACACGGTCGCCGATGGCAAACCCGCTGACTCCCGCGCCCAACTCCACGATGCGGCCGATGCCTTCGTGCCCCAGAGTGAGAGGCAGCAGCGGCAGTTTCTCGAGAGAGGAGACGAACAGATCGGAATGGCAGAGCCCGCACGCCTCCATCGACCAGCACCTCGCCGGTGCCGGGCTCTTCGACCGGGATGGAGCCGACGGTAACCGGCCCGCGCGCCGCGGTCAGGCCGGCGGCTCGGGTGTGTTGGGATTTCACAGCTTTGCCCGCCGAGAACATACATTCGGCCCTCCCCAAAAGTATCGCACTGTTTGCGCGAGCCATCGGGCCAGCCGTTGTGTTATAAGAGGAGCTTGAAAATCGTAGTTCGCAACCAGACCCGCAATACCGTGCTGGCCGACGCGGCCGAGCTTGCCGACACATCCGCCAAGCGCCGCACTGGGTTGCTCAAGCACGATCGGCTGGAACCCGGCCAGGGGCTGTGGATCGTACCCTGCGAATCCGTGCATAGCTTCTTCATGAAGTTCGCCATCGACCTGGTCTACCTGGACAAGAGCCATAAGGTGAAGAAGGTCCGCCACCGGATGGTCCCTTGGCGCATGTCGGTCTGCCTGACCGCGCATTCGATTCTGGAGCTGCCGGCTGGCACCGTGAAAGCCACCGCCACCGAAGCCGGAGACCAGTTGGAGATTGAAGAGCAGCCGCTCGCCTGACGCGATCGGAGCCACGACCGTAAGGGAGGGGTCTTCCTAGCATTAACCTACGAACTGCCGATCAGAACGCCCGCCAGAAATACCAGCACGCCACCCACCACCACTTGCAGAGCGGCCGTGACGAGTGGGCTGTCCATATAGCGATGCCGGATGTAACTGATGGCTGCCAACTCGACCGCCACCACGAACACCGCGGCGGTGAACGCAATGTGAAAGTTCGGAATCAGAAACGGCATTGTATGTCCGATGCCGCCGGCCGTGGTCATCAGCCCGCAGACTAGGCCGCGCACCCAAGGATGGCCGCGGCCCGTGAGCGATCCATCGTCGGAAAGCGCCTCGGCGAAGCCCATCGAGATGCCTGCGCCTACCGAGGCCGCCAAGCCCACCAAGAACGCGTCGTGGCTCTTCTGTGTCGCGAAGGCCGCCGCGAATAGCGGCGCGAGCGTCGATACCGACCCATCCATCAGGCCGGCCAGACCGGGTTGCACGATTTGTAGCACGAACAGGCGCCGGCTGGCGGCTTCCTCCTGCTCCCGCACGGTTGTGGTGAGGTTCTCTTCCAGCGACTCCGCGGCGGCCTGGTGCTGGCGCTCGACCTCCGCCAGGTCGCCGAGCAGCTTGCGTGTGGATGCGTCGGTCACCCGTCCCTGGGCCTTCTCGTAGAAGAGGCGGGTTTCCAGTTCCATGATCTCCGCCTGCTTGCGCACGACGTTGATGCCCAACGGCCGGACCAGCCAGACGGGCTTGCGCGTGATGAAGCCTTTTACGTCGTGCCGGCGGATCAGAGGGATGTGCTCGCCGAACCGCTGCCGGTACATCTCGATAAGGCTGCGGCGATGCCCGTTTTCCTCGGCCTGCATCTCCTCGAACATTTTCGCGGTCGCCGGGTAAGTCTCGCGCAGACCGTCCACAAAGTCGCCGTAAATGTGGCCGTCTTCTTCTTCCAGCGAGATGGCCAGCGCCAGGATCTCCCGCTCGGTCAATTCTTTGAAGTTCTTCGCCATGCAATCTCCAGTCGCGGAATTATGGATACATCGACGGATAGGCCGCACGCATCTCTTGCGCCAACATCCGCACCGTTTCGATCTGCACCAGTTCACCCCTGCCGATACCCGGACACCAAGCCGCGGTCTCGCGCCATTTGCGGACGGGTTTCATCAGTTCGGGCCAGAACGGAAAGACGCGGCACTGGGTGGGTTTGGCGGGATGAATCGAGCATCCCTCCGCGCGCAGAAACCGGCACTGCCCTCCGCGTGGTATGCGCAGGCGGCGCAGGTTCTTGGTGCGGTAAATGTAACGCTTTTCGAATACCGCGGCCGTCATCCCCAGGAACGCCGCTGCGCGCGCGATATCGTCCTCGGTCAGGTATACGAATCCCCTGCGCTGGCAACACACGGTGCAACCCGGCTGGCACGCGAAGCGCGGTTCACTCATTTAGCGGCCATTCTAACCTGAAACGCGTCACTGCCGGACACAAAAAAAAACGCCGGGCACGCGGCCCGGCGCTTGGTGGTTTTCGATGTGAGTGACGGGCGGCTAGAAGTCCAGCCGCATACCAATTTCAATCGCGCGCGGAGCGCCCAGCGCGAATACGCCGGTGCCCAACCCCACGCGATTGGTGATTCGATCCGCCTGCGTGGTGCCATTCAGGGAGCCGGCCGCGCCGTTGAGAAGACCGCTGATCACATTCGGTGGCAAGTCGAAGTTGGCAAAGTTGAACAGGTTGTAGAAGCCGATGCTGGGCTCCAGCGTGACGCGCTCGCCGAACTTATGCAACCAACTCAGCTTCAGGTCGAACGCGCGTAGCATGCCCATGCCAACCTCACCGGCCGGCGGCAATTGAACCGTGGGAGCCACTCCGCCCAAAGCCTGTAACTGCGCCACGGTGAACAACCCGGCGTTAACTAGCACCTGCCCGGCCGGAGTCGGCTGACCGGCGATGGTGCTGTTGTAGTTGTTAATCATTTGGGTCAAGCCGTTTACTCCGAAATCGCGGTTAAACGAGCCCACCTTGGTCCCCGGCAGGAGGTCCTGAACGGTGCCATCCCCCGTAAAGTCCGTGCGGAAAATCTCGCCCGCGCCCAGCCCCGTGTTGGGCACCTGCAGGCTCATCGGAAGGCCGGAGTAGAAGTGGGAAACAATTGACGCCCGGAACCCCCCGGCAATATCCATGACGCCGCCGAACGAAAGCTGATGCGTGCGGTCCAGCAGCGAGGGGCCCGAATAGGCTAGCGGATTGCGATTGTCGACGGCGGCGATTACGAAATCCTGATCGCTGTTCGCCGTAGATACGCCAGGGTTGGCGCCCCCGTTGTTGATAAAGCGCGAGAAGCTGTAGGCGACCTGGAAATTCACGCGGTGCACTCCCCGCATGGGGGTTTTCCAATCCTGGTTGAGCTTGGCGTCCAGGCCATTGTAGACCGAACGGCCAATCGGCTCGAGGAATGGCATCGACCCCGCCGCCGGATTGATGCCGGGAAAGGCACAGCCATAGCTGAACGGGCAGGCTCCACCGAAGTCGAGAGCGGGAGAGGTCAGGCCGTTGCCGGCAAATGTCGCCATGGTGAGGGGCGTATTACCCAATCCGGGGCAGTTCTGAATGCCTTCAGCGATCGTGTTGACGCCGCATTGTTTCAAGGTAGCGGCGATAGCCGCCTGGGCCGCGCTCTGATTGAAGTACCGGGAGTCGCCCACGTGGTTGTTATCCACGCCCAGTAGCAAGTGCGTCGTAATGTTGCGCAGGTAGTCGACCGTGAGCACCATACCCTGGCGCAATTCGCGTTGGACGCCGACATTCATCTGTACCGACCGCGGGGTCTTGTAATCGGGAGCGAAGAGACCCAACGGCAGATTCAAGCCCTCGCCCAACTGGGTGACCAGGTAGGCGGGGTTGGGAGCGGTGAGGCTGAAGGGCACGTCGGCCTGATACTGAGACTGGAAAGCGGCGAGTCCGGAGGCGGCCTGCCCTACGGTTTCGTTGCACAGGCTGGAAGGAGCCGTGATCGTACCGCTGGGAACGGATACGGGCAGTGCCGACCCGAAGTAGCACGCCAGGGGAGTCTGCAGGAACGCTCCGTTGGCGAGGCGCAACGGGCGGTCAAAAAGCACATTGTTGAAGATCACGTTTTCATAAAAGAGGCCCGCACCCGCCCGGATCACGGTCTTGCCTTTTCCAGTTGGATCCCAGGCGATGCCAAGCTGCGGCGCAAAATTCTTGTTGGGCTGATTGATACTGCCACCAGTACCCGGAATCAAAGCGTTCAATTGTGGGAAGCCGGGTAGATCGCTATCCGTCCGGCCGGTATCGCGCGCGTAACGCAGGCCATAGTTCAGTGTGAGGTTCTTCAGGAACTTCCAAGTGTCCCCGATATAAAACGCGAAACGATTGTCCGGACCGAGACGCCCGGCCGGATAGCCGAGTGCGGGGCTGGATGTGCTGTAGCCTTGGCCATCGCCGAGGATGACTTCCTCGACGGGGTAGTTCAGCGGATTGCCCGCGCCGCCCGGAAAAGGTCCGTTCGCGGCTGAAGCGGCGTCGGTGGGCGCTAAGTTGGTGACCACTTGCGGCGCCAGCTTGAAGAAACTGGCGAACCCGCCGACCACGATGTAGTTATAGTCCACGCCGAAGCGCAGGAAATGCTTCCCGAGTGGATGGCCGCCATCATACTTGAGTTGCCGGTCAAGCTGAAGGGTGGCTTGCGGCGCCAGCAGGTTGGGGCCGGTTTGCGGTCCGGCCTGCACGCTAATGTTCAAGCCGCTATTCGCCAGCGGCAAACTGCTACCCAGCACTGCGTCGGCGATGCCATTTTCGAACTTCATGTTCGAAAAGCGGATGCTGTGCGTGAACTGGCCGGTGCTAAAATCACCGCCCCCCACGAAGGTACGCGTATAATTCTTGTTCTTGTAGACCTGCAGACTGGACGAAAAAAAGGTCGCTTCGGCCAGCGTGTCGTAGTAGTTGAAGCGGAAGAAGAGGCGCAGGTTCTTGGTGGCCTGCCAGTCCAGCCGCGCCATGGGCGTGTTCTCGCGGAAGGGCGAATTGAACCCGCCGGAGAAGCCCTGGAACGGACTTGCGTACTGAACGGGGACGAACTCGTCCTGCTTGGTGCGTTCGGCATCTATAAAGAAGAACAACTTGTCTTTGATCAGCGCGCCGCCGAAGCGGCCGCCGAACTGATTGCGCTGATAGGGCGCCGGAAGGCCCACCGGGTGCGGGATCTGTGCGCCGAGACGGCTGTCACGCAGGTAATAGAACGCCTCGCCGTGATACTCGTTGCTGCCCGAGCGCGTGATCACATTGACCGAGCCTGAAGACGTTAGATCGTTGGAGAGGTCCAGGTTCGACTGGCTGATCTGGAATTCCTGTATGGAACTCGAGGAGATGTCTTGGGTGGTAGTGCCTACGGTCTCGTCGGAGACGTCCACGCCATCCACAGAGATCCGGGCCGTGCGGCCAAAGCGTCCGCCGAAGGAGATCGACGAATAGCCCACCTTCGTTGGATCGAAGTTGGTGCCATCCTGGATCTGCACACCGGGCTCGAGTTGGGCCAAGTCAAGGAAGTTGCGCCCGTTGATGGGCAAAGTATCGATCTGCTCCGCTGTCAGCACGCCCTGTACGGTGGCCTGCTCGGTGTTGATCGTCACCGCGGAGGCGGACACTTCCACGACCTGGGTGGATTGGCCGAGTTCCAGAGCTACGTTCGCCGAAGCGGTAACTCCGACCTTTACGTCTAGGTTCAACTCAGCGGTTCGAAAGCCCTGCGCCACCACCTTGACCTGGTATTCGCCTGGGATCAGCGCGCCAGAATTATACGTTCCGCCGGCGCCAGTCGTCCCCGAGATGACTTGGCCCGTGCTCTTTCCGGTAATAGTGACCTTAGCGCCCGGAACTACCGCGCCCGCCGGATCGCTGACGATGCCCTGTATGCTGCCGGTAGCGGTGGTTGTTTGCCCGTACGCGACCCATACAAGGGTAAGCGCGATCGTACACAGTCGACTCGCACGAGCCCCGAGTTTTGTGAACATTTTTCCCCCTTTGCCGAGTGTTTGCTACTCCGTTTACACCAATGCCATTCTGGTTTACAACCGGTCTTCAAATCCGGTCGAGATTATGAGAGTCCCCGCCACCCGGCACGCCAGCCGAATTAGGCAGCTCTTTGCGTGCGAGCGCCAGTACTCCCCGGAACAACGTTGGGGCCACTCCAAGATTATTCGTGCAGTATCCTACCGGGCCGTACTCTTTGTCAACCCATTTTGTGCGAATTTGCGGAAAAAGTGCATGTGACGACAATCGGCGACGACCCCAGTAGCCGCCCTGTGAGGGACCCCTGGACCGTCCAGGACGGCCAAGCCGACAACCGCTCGGTGCTTGCGCACCCAAGTACTACCTTCGAGTAAATTAGATTTACATATCTGATACTATCTAACTTGGCCCGAAGAATGCGTGCCGGAAGGAGGCGTAGATGCAGCGTCTATCGTCTGCGATTCGCGACATCAAGGACCACTACACGGTTGTGGTGGTAGGCTCTGGCTACGGGGGCGCCATCGCCGCTTCGCGGCTGGCGAGGGCCGGCCAGCAGGTCTGTATCCTGGAACGCGGCCGCGAATTTCAACCCGGGGAATACCCCGATACCGAACTGGAGGCGCTGGGGGAAATGCAGGCGCAGTTGCCCAGCGGGCACATCGGCTCGCGCGCCGGACTTTACGCCTTCCTCGTGAATCCGGATGTCAACGTGTTTGTGGGCTGCGGATTGGGTGGTACCTCCCTGGTCAACGGGAACGTCGCTATGAAGGCCGAGCCGCGGGTGTTTGAGGATGCGCGCTGGCCCCTTGCGCTGCGGGACGATAGCGCGGGTCTGGAGGAGGGGTACCGGCGCGCCCAGGAGATGTTGCGCCCCGTCGAGTATCCGGCCCAATACCCCCCCTTGCCGAAACTGGAGGCCCTGGAGAAATCGGCCGCGCACCTGGGGCAGACTTGCCATCACGCGCCGATCGCAGTGAACTTCACGGAAGGAGTGAATCACGTGGGCGTGGCCCAACACGCCTGCCAGCTTTGCGGCGACTGCGTGACGGGATGCAATTACGGCGCCAAGAACACCGTGCTGTTCAATTACCTGCCGGACGCGCGAAACTTCGGAGCGGAGATCTACACGCGGGTGTGCGTGCGCCATCTGGAGCATAAAGACGAGCGGTGGCTGGTGCATTACCAGATGCTGGAGACCGGGCTGGAAAGCTTCGACGCGCCTACCCGCACGGTTTCGGCGGATCTGGTGGTTCTGGCGGCCGGCACCTTGGGGTCCACCGAAATCCTGCTGCGTTCCAAAGCCGCCGGCCTGCCGCTCTCGGATCAGGCAGGGAATCATTTCTCCGGCAATGGAGACGTGCTGGGGTATAGCTACGGGTGCGCGGACGAAATTCGCGGGATAGGCTACGGACACCGCGACGTGCGCGATTTGGAAGCGGTGGGACCCTGTGTGACTGGTGTGATCGACATGCGAGGGCAGACCGAGTTGAGCGACGGCATGGTCATCCAGGAGATCACCACACCCGGCGCGCTGGCCGGTCTGCTGCCACTCGCTTTAGCCAAGACCGGATCGGCACTGAGCAAGCATACCGGCGAAGACCTCGACGAAGCCATGGCCATGGAGGAGTCCGAGGTGGAAGATGTATTGCTCGGGCCGTATGAAGCCGCCGCAAACAACACACAGGCGTATCTGGTGCTGACGCACGAGCGCGGTTCCGGCCGAATGCAGCTCGAGAACAACAGCCTGCGTATCGAGTGGCCCAACGCCGGAGAACAGCCCGTCCTCGAGAAGGTGAACGAAACGCTGGCCGAGGCCACTCGTCCGCTTGGCGGAACTTACCGGATCAACCCGCTGTGGAGCACGCTTTTCCACCGGGAGTTGGTCACCGTGCATCCGTTGGGTGGCTGTGTGATGGCGGACGACGCCCGGCGGGGGGTAGTGAACCACAAAGGACAAGCCTTCTCCTCCGGTAGTGGCACGGAGGTGCACGCGGGACTTTATGTTTGCGATGGCTCGGTCATCCCGCGCTCGCTGGGGGTTGGCCCTTTGCTGACGATCTCCGCGTTGAGCGAGCGGACCTGCGCGCTGCTGGCTCGGGATCGCGGCTGGCGCATCGATTACACGCTTCCATCGCGCCCGGTAGAGATGGCCCGGCCGGCGGCGCTGGGCATTCAATTCACCGAAAACATGCTCGGCGATTCTTTTGAACTCAGCCTGACGGTGGTTTCCGACGACCTGGAGGAGATGATGCGCAATCCGGACCACAAGGCGCGCGTGACCGGCCGCGTTGTGGCGTCGCTGCTATCCGACGAACCCCTAACGGTCGCCGGCGGAGAATTCAGTCTCAGACGGATGTCCTACCGGATGAAGCTGGTGACCGGCGCGGCCAAGGCTTACCATTTCCACGGCTCCAGAGAAACCGACACCATGCATGTTACAGTGCATGACGGAGAAACCGAGGCGGGTCCGGTACTTTGCAAGACCACGCTGCGCATGCCGCCGCGGGATCTGCGGCAGCAGTTGGCCACTCTGCTCGTGCTGAACGCGCCGGACTCCCGGGAGCGCCTGAAAGCCATGGAGCGCTTCGGACGCGCTTTAGCGGGCGATCTGTACGACACCTACGGCAGTGTGGTGGGCGGGCGCAAGCGGCGGCCCCTGCGCGTGAATGCTCCGGTGGTGTATTCTTTGCCTGTTGGCGACGGAGTGCGGGTGCGGCTGATCCGTTATGAGGGCGGCTCCAAGGGACCGGTGATCCTGGCAGCCGTTCCCGGTGTTCCGAGCATACTCTTCTCCCTCGACACCATCGAGACGAACTTAGTGGAATTCCTCTTCGCGCGCGGCTACGATGTCTGGCTGCTGGATTCTTCCGGCGATAAACTCCGCGGCGCTGCGGCCGACAGAGTGAAGCAAGTGACCGGCGCGCGCCACGTTCGGGTGCTTGACGGAGGCTGGGATTTTGCGGGCAAGAACGCCGCCCAGGACATCTACCCGGGTCTGTTGACCAGGCTGCAAGCGCCGGCGTAGGAAGGCTTCAGTTGGCAGGCGAAAGCGCCTGCCCCACCTGTCTGCAAGTCCTTCGGCAGTGAGGTGGGGCAGGCGCTTTCGCCTGCCAACGATTTCCCTACACACCCCAGCAGTAGTCTTCGACGGCTTTCTCGATGGAGTCGTCCTGCTCGGTGAGCCGCATCAACTCCAGGCGAATGGCGTCCACCAGGGCCTTCCAGCTCGCTACGATCACGTTATCGGAAACGCCCACCGTGGACCAGCTCCGGCGATGGTCCGACCACTCGATGAGCACGCGTACCTTGGCGGCGGTCCCTTTGCGAGGCTCCAGCACACGCACTTTGTAATCGGTCAGGCGCACATCGGCCATCTGCGGATATACCGTGGAGAGGCACTTGCGTAAGCAAAGGTGCAAAGCATGGAATGGACCATTGCCGTGGGCGGTGGCGGAGTGCACGCCATCCTGGGTGCGCACCGTGATGTTAGCCGTGGAGCGGGAGTCTCCGGTCCCGGTGGCCTTCGTGGTGACATCGTAAGCTTCCACCTCGAAGAAGTGCATGCCGGGATAAAGGACCTCGCGCACCAGCAGTTCGAAGGTGCCTTCGGCGGCCTCCAGTTCGTAGCCTTCATATTCCATCTGTTTGATGCGCTCGAGCAACTCGCGCCGGGAGTCTTCGGTGAGCCGGCCAGCCAGGCCGTGCTGCTTAAGCTTATATAAGATGTTGCCGCGGCCGGACAGATCGCTGATCAGCACGCGCTGGCGGTTGCCTACCGCCTCCGGCGCCACGTGCTCGTAGGTGGTTGGTTCCTTCAAAACCGCCGAAACGTGTACGCCGCCCTTGTGCGCAAACGCGCTGTGGCCGACGAAAGGTTGATTGTTGGGCAGCGGCAGGTTGGCCAGCTCCGCAACGAAACGGGCCACGTTGGAGAGGCTCAGGAGCTTGTCCTGGCCGATAGCGGTGTGGCCCAGCTTCAACTCGAGATTGGCAATGATGGAACAGAGATTGGCATTGCCGCAGCGTTCACCGTATCCGTTGATGCAGCCCTGCACGTGGGTGGCGCCGGCTTCGACCGCAGCCAACGTGTTGGCCACGGCCAAGTCGGAATCGTTGTGCGTGTGGATGCCCAGGATGCCGTCGAACCGCTTGCGCACATCCGCGAAAATCTCGATGAGACGCCCGGTGAGCGTGCCGCCGTTCGTGTCGCACAGGCAGAGCACATCCGCGCCGGCGTTCTGGGCGGCTTCCAGCGTGCGCAGCGCAAATGCGGGATCCGAGTTGTAGCCGTCGAAGAAGTGCTCGGCATCGTAGACTACTTCTTTGCCGCGTTCCTTCAGATATGCGACGGTCTCGGAAATCAGCTTCAGGTTTTCATCTTCGCTGATTCCGAGCGCGCGCACTGTGTGCAGATCCCAGCTCTTGCCGAAGATGGAGACTACGGGAGTGCCGGCAGCCAACAGGGCCTGAATGCTGCGGTCTTCCGCAACTGTATTTCGAGCGAAGCGTGTGGCGCCGAAGGCGGTGAGTTTGGCGTGCTTGAGCCGCAGTTCAGACTCGGCGCGGGCGAAGAAGTCTTTGTCCTTCGGGTTGGAGCCGGGCCAGCCGCCTTCAATATAGTCGATGCCCAGCTCATCGAGCTTTTGCGCGATGAGCAGCTTGTCGTCTACCGAGAAAGAGACAGATTCACCCTGGGTGCCGTCGCGGAGGGTTGTATCGAACGTGAAGATCTTCATATGAGTAATTAGTCTGCGGTGGCAGGAGTGCCCGCCGCAGCCACGCCTTTCTGTTCCTCCGGCACACCGGCTTCCTTTTTCTTTTTCAAGAAGCTCATCATTTCGCGCAGCTCGCTGCCGACTTGTTCGATGGGCTGGCTCCGGGCAGCCTCGCGCTGGGCCAGGAAGTTGTGCCGTCCCGTCTTGTTCTCCTCGATCCACTGGCGCGCGAATTCGCCGGACTGCACCTCGCCCAGAATCTTCTTCATTTCCGCGCGGACGTGCGCATCCACAATGCGCGGGCCGCGCGTATAGTCGCCATACTCGGCGGTATCGGAGACTGAGTAGCGCATGTAACTCAGGCCGCCTTCCTGTATGAGATCCACGATCAGCTTGAGCTCGTGCAGGCATTCGAAGTAAGCGATTTCGGGGGCGTATCCGGCTGCGACCAGGGTCTCGAAGCCGGCGCGAATCAATTCTGAGACGCCGCCGCACAGCACGGCCTGCTCGCCGAAAAGATCGCTTTCGGTCTCTTCTTTAAATGTCGTTTCGATGACGCCGGCCTTGAGGCTGCCCAGAGCGCCCGCATAGGCCAGGGCCTTTTCGAGCGCCTGCCCTGAGGCGTTCTGATGCACGGCCACCAGCGAAGGCACGCCGACCCCTTCAGTGAATAACTCGCGAACGCGGTGTCCCGGCGCTTTCGGCGCCACCATGGAAACGTCGACGCCGGCGGGCGGCTTAATCTGGCCGAAGTGGATATTGAACCCGTGCGCGAACATCAGGGTCTTGCCAGGCTTCAGGTGAGGGGCGATCTCTTTCTCATAAAGGTCCGCCTGGATGTGATCGGAAACCAGCAGCATGATCACGTCAGCGGCCCGCGCGGCATCCGCGGTGTCCAGCACACGCAGGCCGGCGGCCTCCGCCTTGGATCGCGACTTACTGCCGGGATACAGCCCGACCACCACATCCACACCGGAATCGCGCAAGTTGAGGGCGTGCGCGTGACCTTGGCTGCCATAGCCGATAATCGCGACGGTGCGGCCCTTCAGCAGGGCCGGGTTCCCGTCTTTTTCGTAAAAGCGTTTCGCCATTAGTTGCTCCCATCCACGGTCTGTTCCATCGCCACCTTCGTGAGTACAGGCGGCTGCAGTTTCAACTTCTTGGGCTCGAGCGACACAGCCACGACACCCGAGCGCGTAATTTCGATCTCGCCATAGCTGCGCATGACGTCGATGAACTCGTCCAGCTTTTCGGGGTCCCCGGTAACTTCCAGGGCAAAGCCTTCTGTGGAAGAATCGACCACCCGCGCGCCGAAGATCTCGGCTTCCTTGAGCACGGCCGTGCGCGTCTCCTGCGCGGTGCGCACGCGCACCAGCACCATTTCCCGGCAGACGGCCGGCGACTCGGTGAGATCCACGGCCTGCAGCACGTTCACCAGTTTGTTCATCTGCTTGATGACCTGCTGGCGGAGCGTGGCATCCACGTCCACCACGATGGTCATGCGCGACAGTTCGGGATCGAGCGTGCGCGCCACTGTCAGGCTCTCGATGTTGTAGCCCCGCGCGCTAAGTAGGCCCGTGATGCGCATCAGGGCGCCGGGCTTGTTCTCGACTAGCAAAGAAATGATTTGCAGCATGGGGGAACCTATTTGGGCACGGCCACCGGTTGCGGCGGCGCGAGCACCATTTCGTTGATGGCGCCGCCGGCCGGCACCATCGGATACACATTCTCGAAGGGAGACACTTTGACGTTCAGCAAATAAGGGCCAGGCTCACGCACAGCTTCTTCCAGAGCCGCGGCGAGTTCCCACGGTTTGTCGATGGTGCGGCCCCGGAAACCGTATGCGCCGGCCAGCTTCTCCGCATCCGGGAAGCAATCCAGCTCCACCGCGCTCAAGCGGTTGTTGTAGAACAACTCCTGCCACTGCCGGACCATGCCCAGGTAGCCGTTGTTCATCACCACGATCTTGATGGGTAGGCCATAAGCGGCGATGGTGGCCAGCTCGGGGATGGACATCTGGAATCCACCATCTCCCACCAACGCGAAGACCAGCTTGTCGGGGCGGGCGAATTGCGCGCCGATCGCCGACGGCAGGCCGAAGCCCATAGCGCCCAAACCGCCCGAGTTGATCCACAGACGGGGAGCGTGGAAGCGTATGAACTGCGCGGCCCACATCTGGTGCTGCCCTACGTCGGAGGCCACGATAGCCTCGCCGGCCGAAAGCCGGTCGATCTCCATCATCAGGTGTTGCGGCTTGATCTCGGAATCCGAGGTGACGGGCGTCATCGGATGCTCGGCCTTCCATGCGCGTATCTGCGCCCACCACGCCTGGCGCGCGGCCGTCAGCCGCTCCTTCCGCTCCGGCTTTGTTTCCGCCAGCACTTTGTTCAGTTTTGTGAGCACGCGCTTCACGTCGCCCACGATCGGCACGTCAGCGGCGCGATTCTTGCCGATCTCAGCGGGATCGATGTCCACGTGGATCACCTTGGCGTGCGGGGCAAAGGCCGCCAGGCGCCCGGTCACGCGGTCGTCAAAACGCACCCCCAGCGCGATGAGCACATCGCAGTGCGTCATCCCCATATTGGCGGCGTAGCTGCCGTGCATGCCGGGCATGCTTACGAAGTTCGGATGGTTTGCGGGGAGCCCGCCCAGGCCCATCAGGGTGGTGACGGCGGGCGCGTCGAGGGTTTCCACCAACTCGCGCAATTCATCGGAACCGTTCGCCGCAATGATGCCCCCGCCGGCGTAAATGAACGGCCTCTCTGATTCCCAAATCAGTTGCGCAGCGCGGCGTATCTGGCCGGTGTGGCCTTCGGTGAAGACCTTGTATCCCGGCAGATGGATGGAGGTGACCGGCGCGTAATGACCCTGCGCCTGGAAAACATCCTTAGGAATATCTACCAGCACCGGGCCGGGACGCCCGCTCGCGGCGATGTAGAAGGCCTCGTGTACCACTTGCGGCAGGTCTTCCAGGCTCTTCACGAGATAGTTGTGCTTGGTGCAGGATCGCGTGATGCCGAACGTGTCGGCTTCCTGGAATGCATCGCTGCCGATGAGCTTGCTGGTGACCTGGCCGGTAAGCGCCACTACCGGAATGGAATCCATCATGGCGTCGACCAAGCCGGTGACCAGGTTCGTCGCGCCCGGTCCTGAGGTGGCGCAGCAGACGCCCACTTTGCCGGTCGCGCGCGCGTACCCTTCCGCGGCGAAGCACGCATTTTCTTCGTGACGCACCAGCACATGGCGTATGTGGTGGTCATAGAGCGCATCGTAGAAGGGCAGGGTGACGCCTCCGGGATACCCGAAGAAGCAATCCACGCCTTCCCGCGCCAGACATTCCAGCAGCATTTTCGCGCCGTTCATCAGACTCGACATATGTTGTGCCTCAAAATCTCTCCAAAAACAAAAAAGGCCACCAGCCGGCTTGCTTCGCCCCGCTGGTGGCCCTCGGAACTTCTCCGAGACGGCCTCAAGCGGGGCCGGCTACGATGACCAATACGATAATAATGATGACTACCGGTATAAGCAGACGGGACGGGCTAAGCGCGAGGAGACACCGGCTTGGGGAACCGACTGACACTTTCTATAAGTGTACCCTGCAAGTTTCGCAAATGCAAGACTGATTAGGCATTAAAAGTGTTTATCGGCGTATTTGGAGGAGGCGGCGTCGTGGGCCCTCCGTGATTTTGACAAACAAAGCTAACATGCTGTAAATAAACAACTTAACTATGGTCTACGCCTCGCAAGCTGGCCGCTCTACATGCGCCTTATCCAGGCGGGTATCTCTACCTTCGTGCGCGTAAGACCGTTAGCGATAGTGGCTCACCTGGCATCGCGATCGGGTGGAACGCCAGGGATTCGACAGGCACAGTCAGATTGGAATATGCCGGCTCGTACGGCCGGGATTCGAGCTCATGCGTTTCCTCTGCGGTGGAAGCTCTGTAAGAGATGACCGATCACGCCTGAGTGCGGTGACCAGCTTTCGGATGGTGAGTCCCGCCTGACTTGCCTTTCCTCCTTGGCGGGCCGCAACGACACCTCAACCCGTAACAGCGAGTAGTGCGAGCGGCTTAAGTGCATCGGGCAATTGGGCCACAACGCTCGGAAGCCGCCGAAGGGCTGCCTCAATTTCAGATTGCAGCTCAGATGTGGTCTTTCCTTTCATTTTCTTCTTGAATCACGCTCAATTATAGGCTGCATGCGGACACGCGTCTACAGGAGTACCGGCACATTTTGGTACCATCGCCGCGCGACTTCTGAGCAGCCTAGAAATTCACGATGCTGGCAAACGAATTCGCTTCCAGACTGGCGCCGCCTACCAGCACGCCGTCGATTTCCGGTTGGGCCATCAGGGTGCGAACGTTGTCCGGCTTGACGCTGCCGCCATATAGGATACGAACCGCGTCGGCGGCCGATGGGCCGTAACGTGCGCGGACTTGCGCGCGCACCACGCGGTGTGCATCGGCGGCGATTTCCGGCGTGGCCGTCTTGCCCGTGCCGATGGCCCACACCGGTTCGTAAGCGATCGCGATGCGCGCGAATTGCTCGGGGCTGAGGAGACCGATGCCGGCCCGAAACTGGAGCGACAGCACGGCTTCGGTTTCGCCCGTTTCCCGCTCTCCCAGGCGCTCGCCCACGCACACGATGGGAGTCAGGCCGGCATCCAGCGCTGCGATGGTCCGCTGGAGCACGGTCTCGTTGGTCTCCTCAAAATACTGGCGCCGCTCGCTGTGTCCAACGAGCACGTACGTGCATCCGGCGGCCTTGATCATCGGCCCGGAAACCTCACCCGTGAAGGCGCCTTCCTTGGCCCAATACAAGTCCTGCGCGCCGATGCGAACGCGCGTGCCGTGCGCGGCGGTGACGGCCGCGGCGATGTTCGTGTAAGGTGGACAGATCACGATCTCGCAGTGCTCCGACTTCTCAACCAGAGGCCGGAACTTCTCAAAAAACAGAGCGGTCTCGGCGGGGGTCTTGTACATTTTCCAATTGCCCGCCATTACTGGCTTTCTCATATGATTTGCGGTAAGAAACTCGCGCCTTTCGAAATATGCGTGCCGAAGTTTTCGGCTACCGTCTGGCCGATGTCGGAAAGCGAAGAACGCAGCCCGAGGTTCACGCCGTGCCTGGCGTGCGGCCCGCTCACCAGCAGCGGAACGTATTCTCGACTATGGTCCGTGGAGGGCGTGGTCGGGTCGCATCCATGATCGGCCGTCAGGATGGCAAGGTCGCCGGCTTGCTCCTCGGTGAAAAATCGCGGCAGCCAGGCATCAAATTCTTCCAACGCCGCCGAGTATCCTTCTACATCGTTGCGATGGCCGTATTGCTGATCGAAATCCACCAGGTTGACCAAGATCAATCCTTCGTGGATCTTCTGCATGGCTTCGATGGTGTGGGCCATTCCATCGGCATTGTTCTTGGTTTTGGAATAATCGCGTATGCCCCGGCCCAGGAACACATCGAATATTTTGCCGACGCTGTATACCGGAACGCCGCGCTCCTCCAGCACGTCGAGCAGCATGCCGCGCGGCGGTGGCACGGCGTAGTCCTTGCGATTGGGCGTGCGCGTGAACGATCCGGGAGAACCCGTGAACGGTCGTGCAATCACGCGTCCAACTTCGTTCGGCCCGCGCAGGATTTCGCGCGCGGTTTCACAGATCTTGTACAACTCCCACAGCGGGATGACTTCCTCGTGCGCCGCAATCTGAAACACGCTATCGGCTGAGGTGTAGACAATCGGCGAGCCGGTGCGCATGTGCTCCGCGCCCAATTCCTTGATGATTTCGGTTCCCGAGGCAGCCTTATTTCCCAGCGTGTGGCGCGCGATACGGCGCTCGAATTCGTCCATGATCTCGCGGGGGAATCCGTGCGGGAACAGCGGAAAAGGCTTTTCCAAATGGATGCCGGCCATCTCCCAATGCCCTGTGGTGGTGTCTTTGCCGGGAGATGCCAGGGCACACCGGCCGAACGATCCGGCAGGCTCGGCGGCAGGCGGCAGCCCCTCAAGCGGCCTGATGTTTCCGAGTCCCAGGTGGCACAGATTGGGCAGGTGCAGAGGCCGGCGGCGCGCGATGTTGCCTAACGTGTCACTGCCGGTATCGCCATAAGCGGCCGCGTCCGGCATCTCGCCGATGCCGACACTGTCGAGCACGATCCAGATGACGCGGCGGAACACACTTCGAATGTAACATGCCTCATCCGTGGGTTCCGTTGATCTATTTCTTGACAATCGTTGTGGCGAACGAAAGTGGCAGGCGAAAACGCCTGCCCACCACTGTTCGAGGGGACATCACACTAGGACGACGGTATCCAGATGTTGGAGCGCGTGGTCTGGTTGCCCACCGTGACCTGAATCGGCATTGCGCTAAACTCTGGCGGCCCCGGCGCGGCGGGAATTCGAAAATCTATCTGGACCATTCCGGCGGCTTCCTCCGGCGCAGAGCCCGCATAAAGCAACTCGCAGTTGGTCCAGTCGTAATACCAGGGCGGGAGTCCAGTGAAGGCGACCTGCACCGTGACCGGTAACACCGGATTGAGGCCGAAGGGCGCCCGAGTACCGTCGGCGGCTGCCGGCGTAAGCAGCCCGGCACCGTTGACCCAAATGGTCACGATCGAACCCAGTTGGGCGGGGTTCTGCTGGGAGTTGAGGCTTTGGTCTTGATTGAGCGCCACGGCCGAACCTGCATTTGTGCCTCCGGTGCTTAATGTGGCATAGATGTCCGGGTCGGCTGCGAGTTCGGGCAGCGCGGCGGTATTGCTCCATTGCCCATTCACCTGCAATTGCAGGTTCACCGCTCGACTGCCGGCTACCTCGAACGGAACGATGGCATTAACCTGGTCATACGACGCATACAGAATAGGGGCACGCGTGCCATTCACAAAGACCTCCGTGCCGCCAAGACTCAAAGGCAGTTGGCCGTCCACGAAAGTACCAGACATACCTTCTTGGGGACCGAGGCCGGTGCCGTAGATCGCCACCTTTTCTCCTGGCGCGAGTCCCTCGCTGACCGCGTCGCCGGCAACATTTGTCACGCCAACCACACCTGGCTGCGGCCCTGAAGCCGGCACGAAACGCGTCAGCATGGTCAGAGTGCGGCCGTCGGTAAAGCCATTATCCGTCCCGATAACCACGAATCCGCCGCTTCCATCGGGAGCGATGGCGATTCCGCCGGCGCCATTCGGCAACCGGGTCGCATACAGAAGCGCGCCATCCACCGCTCTGACAATCGCCGCGAAGTTCGCACCGTTTTGGAGAGCGCCGTTCGAGGCCGCGAGGTTCGCGGGCGCCAGCTCTCCTGTGACAAGAATGTTCCCGTGCCCGTCCGCGGTAGCTGGTATCTGCCCATTACCCGGGGGAGGGGAAAGAAAGGCGAGGGATGTGGTCACCAGGGCGGAAATCGCGTTGGCCGAACTGAATTGGGCGGTGACGATTGCGGCGCCGGCCGAACCGGAGACAGTTAGAGACGCGTTCCCGGCAGCATCCGCAATAATCGAAGTGGGCATTTCACCCGGCAAGAACGTCGAGTACAAAACCGCGCTGCCGGCCGGGTTCAGCTTGACGAGGAACGCGGACAGCGGATCGGAGCTGCAGCATTGGGTCTGGTACGCGCCGGACGTAGTAGGGAAGCCCGGATCGGTAGTCGTGCCGCCTATATAGGCGTTGCCCGCGCCATCTACTGCGATCGCTGTGCCATCGGAATACGGGTTCGCGCTTTGGGGCGAGGAATCCAGAAAGGTCGCGTAGAGGATCTGGCCGGCTGGGCTGACCCGTATTACATAAGCGTTGGTGGATCCGGGCGCGGCTTGAGCGCTCGAAATCCAGGCACCCGGTGTGGTCTGGAGTTCCTGCGGATAGGCCGCGCCGGCGACATAGATGCTCCCGTCCGCGCCCACCGCTATGGCGTCGATGCCGGCCACCGGCAGTCGATAAGTGAAGAGCACGTTCCCCGAGGGGTCGATTTTTGCTACAACGGCTGTATTGACGATAAGAGCCGCGTACACGTTCCCGGCGCTATCCACCGAGATGCCTTGAAACTGCACGAAGCCTGGCATCGGAGTCACCCGGTAGATGAGGTTGCCGTCCGGGTCGAACTTACTGAGAAACTGTGTGTTCTGCGGGGCGGTCACCACGTATGCGTTGCCATTTGTGTCGGTCGTGAGCGCAACATTGCCCCACGCCCCAGCAATGTCCGGCGTACGGGTCACTTCATAATGCGGGACGAAAAATAGGGTTGCGGCCAGGAGCAGCATATTATGGTTCTACCACTAAAGGCTCATGGGCGGCTAGCAGTATTAGCTGGGCGTGTGGATAGGTCAGTTATAATCCACACCCTATACGTGTTGGGTTTCCCCTGCTGACGGTCGCGGCCTTGAAAAAGGCGCACGCCGGCGAAGCGAGCCGCAACCTGTCACTATATTGGGCAAGTCTCAATAAGTCCCAATCTGCGAAATACCGCGACTGCCACCACGAGCTACGTCAGTCAGCGCGTGTGCACCGGCTCCCGGACCACCGCCTCTGCGACCGTTACCGCGCCCTCCGAAGCCGACGCCACCAGCGCGCAATACTTCGCGAACACGCCGGACTTGTATCGCGGCGCGGGCGCGTTCCACGATGCCAGTCGCTGCCGGATCACTTCCGGCCCCACATCCAGGTCGATGGTTCCGGCATCCGCGTCGATCGAAATCGCATCGCCTTCGCGCACCGCGGCGATGGGACCGCCATTGGCCGCTTCCGGCACCACGTGGGCCACCATGAATCCGTGCGTGGCGCCGCTGAAGCGGCCGTCGGTTACCAGCGCCACGCTCTCGGAAAGTCCTTCGCCCACGATGGCTCCAGTCACTCCAAGCATCTCGCGCATACCCGGACCGCCGCGTGGACCTTCATACCGGATCACCACCACGTCGCCCGGCCGGATCTGCCCGCTGGTGACGGCGTGCATGGCGTCCTCTTCGCGATCGAATACGCGCGCGGGGCCGCGGTGCAGTTTCCTCTCGTGCCCGGCGAGCTTGATGACGCAGCCACCCGGCGCGAGCGATCCGCGTAGAATGGCCATGCCGCCGCGCGGCTTGAGGGGCTTGGCGAGGGGCCGCACCACCTCCTGGCCCGGAGTCTCGTGCGCATCGGCCGCTTCTTCGGCGAAGGTGCGGCCCGTGCAGGTGAGTGTTGACCCGTCCACGAATCCGCCCTCCACGAGGCGCTGCGCGATCACGCCAATGCCGCCGGCCTTGTCTACATCCACTGCCACGAAGCGTCCGCCTGGCTTCAGATCCACCAGCACCGGAGTGCGCCGGCAGACCTCCTGGAAATCGTCGATCTCGAGGGGCACGCCCGCCTCGCGCGCCATGGCCAGCAGATGCAGCACGGCATTGGTCGAACCGCCCGTGGCCGCCACGCCCGCGATGGCGTTTTCGAAAGCCTTGCGCGTGGCGATCTCCCGCGGCTTACGGTTGCGGCGCACGGCATCCATAATGATCTGCCCGCAACGGAAACTCACTTCAGCTTTGCGCGCGTCCACCTGGGGAACCGCGGCGGTGCCCATAGGGGAGAGCCCGATCAGCTCCATCACCGTGGCCATGGTATTCGCGGTGAACTGCCCACCGCACGCGCCCGCGCCCGGGCAGGCGTGGTTCTCGATCTCCAGCAATTCCTGGTCGCTCATCCGCCCGGCGGCGTTGGCCCCCACGGCCTCAAAAACATCCTGAATCGTGATATCGCGGCCATGGTGGCGTCCCGGCAGAATCGATCCGCCGTATAGGATCACACCCGGAACATTCAGCCGCAGCAACGCCATGGCTGCGCCGGGAATCGTTTTATCGCACGCCACCAGCGCCACGATGCCGTCGAACATATGGCCGCGCGCCACGAGTTCGATCGAATCCGCGATCACCTCGCGGCTCACCAGCGAGGTTTTCATGCCCTCGGTCCCCATGGTCACGCCGTCGCTAATGGCGATGGTGTTGAACTCCATGGGAGTGCCGCCCGCGGCCCGAATTCCTTCTTTCACCTTGACGGCCAGCTCGCGCAGGTTGTAGTTGCACGGCATGGTTTCGATCCACGTGTTCGCCACGCCGATGATCGGTTTTGCGAGGTCTTCGTCGGTGAATCCGATGCCTTTCAGCATGGCGCGGGCCGGCGCGCGGTCGCGGCCTTGAGTGATGGTGTAACTTTGCAATGGCATGTTTTCTCCAGCTTAGCGGATTTCGCTACCCCGCCATCCGCGCGATCGCTTGGCCTGCGGCGCGCTGCGCTTCGAGGATCGAGGCCCGGTGGTCCATGATCCCGGCCAGGTCCGAATTCGCGAAGGCGATGCGGCCCACCGGCGTATTCCGCAAGAGTTCACCGGGCGCGGGTTGCCCGTCCTTGCCGAAAAAGAAGCCGGGTTGCGGGCTCAAGTATGCGTGGCCCCAACGGTTCAGGATCAGGCCGGCGATATCGCGCCGCGCGTCGAAGCCCGCTCCGGAAAACATCGCGGCGAATTGCTCGCGTATGCGGCGCTCGTATTCCGCGAACGCCGTGGATAGCAATTCCGCGCGGCCCCGTCCGACTTGCTCGGCGATCGTCAGGCCGGGCGACGAGAACAGGATCTTGAGCGTCAGCACCACCGGAGAATCGGGAGATACCGAAGGCGAAACCGCGCCAAAGGTGGCCATCTTGCGCAGTGCGAAGTAATTGCCGATGCCTTCGAACCACTGGCACTCGCTGATGCCCAGCTTGTACAGGAAGCGCCAGTTGCGCAGCGCCACATTCGCCATCAGGCAAGGCGCGCGATAGAAACGCGCGTAGGCCTGGCGGTGCGTTTCCGGCAGGTCCTGCACGATGTGTTTGGTGGTCCAGCTTCCGCCGGCCATGATCGCGCTGCGGGCCCGGATGCTGTAGAGCTTGCCGTCTTGTGTGTAGACGATCTTCACTGATTTCGATTTCCGCGGGTCTCCTTCGTGCTGAACGGCGATGGCGGTGGCATGCAGGCGTATGCGCGTGACTTGGCCCGTGCGGTCGAGAGCGGCAAAGTTCACCGCGGAGCGGCACACGCCGGCCAGTGTCGCATCGCCGGCGAACGCATCGGGGATCAGCGCTTTGGTGATGTGACGGGCGACACCCGCGTTTCCGCCTGGAAACATCTGCGCTCCGGCATCGTACTTCCATGGCAACAATACATCGGCGGCGTACTCCGCGTAAGCCGAAAGCGCGTCGGCGCCCAGTCCCGAGCCGCCGCCCGTTACCGGCGTGAGAAAGGCGCGCACTGTCTCGCGGCTGATGCCGTAAGTTTCGATCAGATGGTCCTCGAGCGTCATGCTGTCGAGATGACGCGAGAGCGCATCGCCATGACTCTTCGGCAAAACCGGCTCATGGCCGCGCATCGCGAGCAACTCACGTCGCGCAGCGTCGGCGATGGGCGCACCCGCCAGCTTCTTTCCCCATGGATCGATCAGCCAGAGGCCCTTCGGCTGGCCGAATTTTGCGCCAAAAAAGAACCCGGAGTTCTTTCCACCTTCCGTGTAGGAAGTCCTTCCGAGCGGCATCTCGGCACCGCGGCCGCTCCACGTCTGATATGCGAACGGCGTGGAAGCGAGGCCGATTGAGTCGTAGAATCCGGCCAGGAAGGTGCCGTCCAGCGGCGGGAAAAACATGGCGGAACCTTGGTGCGCGATGAGCCGTTGCCCATCCACCAGGAACTCGTTGCGCCGGGCTTCTCCGCCGAAGATGCGGTGATTTTCGAGCACCAGGCAAGTTCGCCGCGGACCTGCCTGGCGTTTGAAAAAGAGCGCCGCAGCGAGACCGCTGATGCCTCCGCCCACGACCACGCAATCGAACTCTTCGCCGGTGTCGATGACGTTTGTGGGGAGGGGCTCGAAGGCGCGGTCGCGGATATTGTGTCCATCGGCGAGCACCTCGGAAGTGTTGCCATTCGATCCCGCGTAGTCCCCCACGCCGCTGTAGCCGTCCCAATCGTCATTGGCGAGCAGATCGAGCGGGGTTGCGCCGCCGAGCAAAACTCCGCCGGAGGCCAGCAGCGTGGCATTCAAGTAATCGCGACGCGTCATTCAAACTTTGCCGGCCACGTCGCGGATCCAGATGATGTAATCCGTATTCGGAGGCTTCCCCCCAAGCGCGCGAAATCGCATGGCCACCTGAGCGCGGTGATGCTCGCTATGCATCACCACTTGCATCAGTGCGTCGCGCACGGGCGGGCGGAACTCCTTCATCAGCGGGAACTCGATAGCGCGGGCCAGTTCGGCTTCATCCAGTCGCGCCGTATAGGCGGCGCCATCCGCATGCGCCTCTTCGAACAACCGCTCCATCGCATCCATCGTTTCCGGAACCTGTTTCTCGCGCTCCCAATCGAACGCGCGCCCTTGGAACAAGGACAGGAAGAACCGCTGCACCCAAACAATATGGTGCAGCCACTTCCGCACCTCCTCGTCGGCAGAAGCGCCCTCCTGGCCGGCGACCGCTTTCAGAAGCGTCAAATCGGCCCATGCCTGGTGCGCGAATAGAGATTGAAACATGGGGATCATATGCAAGCTACTCCTTCACGTACTTATCCACCCACTCCAGGTGCCGTTGCATGATGTCCAGCAGAAACTTCGGCTCGCGCGGGCCGTGCGGCGTGCGTGGGTACACGACCATCTTCGCGATCACACCTTCGCGTTTGAGTGCATTGTATAACTCATAGCCTTGCGTAGTGGGCACGCGCACGTCGGCCTCTCCATGCAGGATGAGCGTAGGTGTAGTTGCATCCTTCACGAACGCCATGGGCGAGTGATTGTAATAGGCATCGAAGTTCTTCCCCGGTTCGCCGGAGAAGTAATCGGGCAGAAAGCCGAGTATGTCGGAGGTTCCGGTGAAGCTCCACAAGTTAGTAACACCGGCGCCTACCGCGGCCGCCTTGAAACGGTGCGTATGCGTGATCACCCAACTTGTCATGAAGCCGCCGTAACTCCAACCCATAACGGCCAGGCGGTTCGGATCGGCCACGCCTATTTCGATCGCGTGATCCACGCCGGCCATCAGGTCCTCATAATCCTTGCCGCCCCAGTCATTCATGTTGGCGAACCGGAAGGTGCGGCCGTAACCGCCGGAGCCCCGCGGATTGGCCCGCAGCACCGCATAGCCCTTCGCGGCGAAACTCGCGTAGGGATACTGGCCGAAGCGTCCCAGGAAGCTATCTTGAAAAACTCCCGTGGGGCCTCCATGAATGACTAATACCAGGGGATATTTCTTTCCCGATTCGTAGCCTACGGGATAAGTCAACAGACCCTCGATCTCCAGCCCATCGCTCGCCTTCCAGGTAACCCGCTTGGTCTCACCCAGCGGCGGCTTGGGAAGATCCAGGTTGGCGCCGCTCACACGCTGCGGGGCGCTATCGCCGAGTTTCAGAACGTAGGCTTCCGGCGCCTCATCCCAGCTTTCCGCCGCGAAACCGAATGCCGTGCCCGTGCCGTTGAGATGTCCGGCCTGCAGCGTGCCGCGCGTGGGTTGATACACAGGTTGCGCCGGACCATCGATCGCCATCGCGTAAATCACCGACGTGGCGCCTTTGAATTCGGTGAACAGCAGCCGCGCCGAATCTGCGGACCAGCCCAGCAGGGCCGGGCGCTCATCGAAGGTGGGCGGTAGCTCACGCGAATCGCCGCCATGCCGCGCCAGCAGCACGATACGATCCATTCCCGCCCAGCGCGGCGGATCGGTGGATCGCACATACGCCAAGTAACGCCCATCCGGCGAATATCGCGGGCTGTGCTCGGCCGCGCCGGTCGCCGCGATGTCGCGTACTACGCCTCTTTCTACGGTCACCTCCGAGATGTCCGACTTGGTCCAATGGTCGGCGCCCGGCGTGGGCGTGTGTGCGAAAGCGATGTAGCGCGAATCCGGCGACCAGTCGAACTCCTGCACGTGGCCCGGCGTGTTCGCGACTTTGCGCGCGGCGCGTTTTCCCTGGCCGTCTGCCTCAGCCGGAACGATCCACAGGCTGTGATTCTTGGGGTTCTCATCCACCACGCGGAAATCGCGCTTTTCCTTCTTGGCTTTCTCTTCCTCGTCCCGCGGCTCCATGCCGGCGAACGCGATCCACTTGCCATCCGGCGAGACATGATACACGCCGATCTCGCCCTTCCACTCGGTCAGCATTTCGGCATCGCCGCCATCGACCGGAATGCGCCACAGGTTCGGCTTGCCGGATCGCTCCGAAGAGAAGTAAACATAGCGTCCGTCGGGCGAAAATGCCGGCGACGATGCGCTCTTCTCGCCGCGCGTCAACTGCACACGGTGCGAGCCGTCCGTGTGCGCCAGAAATATCTGCGTATCGATTTCGCTCTTCTCCGTCTCCATCACAGCGCGGCTTTCCGTATATGCCACCAACTGCCCGTCGGGCGAAGGCGTCACATCGCCGACAGGCCGTACCTGCATTGAAAGCTCGGGGGTCCAGGCCGTGGGCGCCTGACCCCAGGCCGCGGCCGCCGCCAAAATCAGAAACAGCTTGCGTTTCATTTCATGGCCCTCTTTAACGCATCCAGTATCTTTCCGACATTCTCGCCGGTCGACGAATAGCCCATCAGACCGATGCGAAAGACTTTACCGGCCAGCGGTCCGAAGCCGCCGGAAATCTCGATGCCGTATTCATTCAGCAACCGCTGGCGGACCTTGGCGTCATCCACGCCGTCCGGGACGCGCGGCGTGTTCAGGGTCCACAGCCGGTGTCCGGCGGCCACGTGCATCCGCATCCCCATCGCTTCGATCCCGGCCACGAACGCCTCATGATTGTGGCGATGACGCTCCCAACGATTCTCGATCCCCTCTTCGGCGATGAGGGCCAACGACTCGCGCAACGCGTAAAACATGGTCGCCGAGGCCGTGTGGTGATACTTGTGATCGTGAAAGTAGCTCTCCAGCAGCCGCAGATCCAGGTAGAAGGAATCGACCGGCGTGGTGCGTTTCCGCAGCCGTTCCCAGGCGCGCGGCGAAACCGTGAGCGGAGCAAGGCCCGAAGGGCAGCTCAGCCCCTTCTGCGTGCAACTGTAGGCGATGTCGATGCCGGTCTCATCCACCATCACCGGCATGCCTCCCAGCGACGTGACGCAATCCGCGATCACCAGCGCGTCAACTTCATGCGCTGCCTCGCAAATCGCCTTGCCCTGCTGAAACGCGCCGGCGGAGGTTTCCGCCTGCACGTAAGCCGCCACGCGCGGCTTTTCGCGCCGCAGAAAATCGCGCGCCTCCTGATCGTCGAACGCCTCGCCCCACGGCTTCTCCAGCCGCACTACCACGGCCCCGTGCCGGCGCGCTACGTCCGAAATGCGATCGCAGAAGTAGCCGTTGGCAAGGACCGCGAACTTCTCGCCCGGCTCCACGAAATTCCCGACCGCCGCTTCCATGCCGGACGTGCCCGTTCCGGAAATCGCGATGTTGAATTCGTTACGCGTGGAGAATACGTAGCCCAGCAGTTTACGGATGTCCTCCACGACCTCGAAGAAGTACGGATCCAGATGCCCGACAATCGGCTGCCGCAGCGCCTCATAAACGCGCGGCGCAACCATGCTCGGGCCCGGTCCCAGCAACAGGCGCGCGGGCGGAGCCAACGGGGGAAGTTGTTCCGGCATTATCAGAACAGTTTAGCAATCACGCATATGGGGCAGGCGCTTTCGCCTGAAAACCATTTTCTTCCAGCTACGTTTTGGGCGTCACGAACCGGATCCGCATGGGCTTCGCGGACACCGGCGGCTTTACCACTTTGCAGACCAGTTGCAGCGACTCGACCGGCGAGATCACGCGGGTCAGCTCACCCCGGTCCGTACCCGTCAGCACGGCCACCTGCCATGAGGGAAGAAAGATCTCCACGACGCGCAGCGTCTCTCCGCTCGCGTGAAACAACACGACCAGTTCTTCGTCTTCCTTGAGCGCCTTTTGCATCGCCTGGATCTGTCCGAGGATCGTGACGCCGGTGTTGTCCGGCTGCGGTGGAGCGGCGGGCTTCGCGGTAGCACTACGGATCGCCTGTTCGGCTAGTTGCTTGGTGAGATCGCCGAGGGCCATGTCTACAGTATGCGACATAGGCGAGCAAGCTCGCCAACTTCGACAAGAGGCGTCGATGTTACGAGTGGGCGAGCGGGCGATAACGCGACGCGGGGACACTGGGATACGGAGATGAGTGGGCGAGCGGGCGATCCGTCTGCGGTCCGCACCCACGGGAGTGCAGGTTGCTATCGTCCCTCAAGTTCCTGACGCCTCTCCAGCTTCGCGACTTCCTGGGCGTATATCTCATACGCCGCGCGGTCGAACAGCACGAAAATCGCCTCCTGCACGCAACCCTCGGCGCGTTCCAGTTGGCGTGCCACCTCGCCAATAGCGATCGCCGCCGCCTCGCGCATCGGATACCCGTACACCCCGGTACTGATCGCGGGAAAGCTGATCGCGCGCACGCCGTGCTGCTCGGCAAGCTCGAAGCACTTCCGGTAGCAGGAGGCCAGCAGGTCCGCCTCACCTCGTTTGCCGTCCCGGTAGACCGGACCCACCGCGTGAAATACGTGTCGCGCCGGCAACGCTCCCGCCGCGGTCGCCACAGCGCTGCCCGTGGGGCACCGCCCGATGCGCTCCCGTATCTGGCTCAGCTCAGCCATGATGGCCGATCCGCCGGCGCGATGTATGGCGCCGTCCACTCCGCCCCCGCCCATCAGCGCGGAATTCGCCGCGTTCACGATCGCGTCCGCCGGTATCCGCGTGATGTCTCCCACCATCAGCGTGAGCGTTCTCCCGGTAAGCGCGGTCCACTGCATCGAGCGCGGCCTCCTTGGCCTGCTGCTATCATTCTCATATATGGCGTACGAGCCGGGCGACCGCCCCACGATTCTGAGCCGCCGGTTCATGGCTACGTTCAGCGTCGGGCTCGTTGCCGTCCTGATCGCTGTCGGCATCATCTTGTATATTCAGCGGGGCGCGCATGTCGAGCTCAAAGGCGCCATCCTCAAAGTGCGCACTCTCGGGCTCGATGAAAACAGTTCCCTGGCGGTCGTCGATTTCCGTTTCGCGAACTCGTCCAACTATCCCTTCGTGGTGCGCAACGTGGATGTCTCCGCGGTCGGACCCACCGGCCAAAACCTCACAAGCACGCCGGTCTCCGAGGTGGATGCCAAGCGGATCTTCGAGTATTATCCGGTGCTGGGGCAAAAGTTCAACAACTCCCTCCTCACCCGCGACAAGATCCCGCCGCAGCACTCTGAAGACCGCATGATCGTGGCGCGCTTTGAGATCCCCGTCACGCAACTGGACGCGCGCAAGAACCTGACGATCCGCATCGAGGATGTAGATGGCCCGGTATCCGAACTGGCTGAGAAATAGCCTGCTGGCCGCCTGCGCGGGGGCCCTACCGGTTCTGGCCGTCGAAGTACCCACCGGCGCCGAGCTCGACGTTCGCCTGAAAACGAAGATCGGCTCGAACACTTCCAAAGCAAACGATCCGGTCGAAGCGATTTTGATTGCGCCGGTGCTGGTGAACAACAAACCCGTAATTCCGGAGGGCGCCACCGTGCGCGGCGCGATCGTCAAAGCCACCGCCGTCACCGATCCCAAGGTGCGTGCCGTGCTCTCGCTCGATTTCAACGAGATCGAGATGGGCGGCGTGAAGATGCAAGTGCACACGCTCCTGACCGCCGTCGAAAACGCGCGCGAAAAGGTGAACGAACAGGGCGAGATACAGGGTATTCTTGCCAGCGATTCCCTGTCGGCGCGTATGGACGCAGGCATCAACAAGGTCGCCCAGAAGTACTCCGGTCTCGGCAGTTTTCTCGAAGCCGCCAAGAGCGCCGTCTTTAAGGAGACCGAGGGCGATATCACTTACGGCGCCGGCGTCGAGATGGACCTAAAGCTCACCGCACCCGTGGCGATCACAGGCACGCTGCCGCCCGGACCGGAAGCCGCGCTTAAGCCCGTAGCAGACCGGCGCGCGCTCGCCGATCTGGTCAATCGTCAGCCATTCCAGAGCCACGCGCAGAACCCGCCTGAGCCCTCCGACATCACCACTCTGATGTTCATCGGCAGCCAGGAGCAGGTGCAGAACGCGTTCAATGGCGCCGGCTGGAGCCAGGCCGCCAAGCTCGGCGAGAAATCCAAGTTCGAAACTCTTCGCGCCATCGCCGAAGATAAAGGATACAAAGAAGCGCCCGTCTCGATTCTGTATCTCGAAGGGCGTCCCCCGGATCTGGTCTTCGAAAAAACCAACAACACGTTCGCCCAGCGCCACCACCTGCGCGTCTGGCGGCGCAACGATACGTTCCAGGGCTTGCCCGTGTGGGTCTGCGCCGCTACACACGATACGGGCATCGACTTTTCAGCGGCGGATCGCACCTTCATCCATAAGATCGATCCGCAAATCGACAAGGAGCGCAGCAAAGTGGTCAACGATCTTCTGCTGACCGGACAAGTGCAATCGCTGGAACTGATCGCCCGCCCCAATGTGCCTCAGCACAGCCAGAATGCCACCGGCGACAATCTCGATACCGATGGCAGGATGGCCGTCCTCATCTTGAAATGAGCATGAAATGAGCAGGCGCCTGCTTTCGTGCGTCTTCCTGTGCGGCACGCTTTCCGCGGCCAACGCCCCCGTGCGCTTTGCCGAACACACCGTCGCCACCGGCTTGACTGGCGGCTACCAGGTAGTCGCCATCGATTTAAACCGCGACGGCAAGCCGGACCTGCTGGCGCTCGCCAGCGGCATGACCGAGTTGGTGTGGTTCGAGAATCCCGGCTGGGAACGGCACGTCATCGCCAGCCATCTCTCGGGCATGATCAACCTGGCGGCCTGGGATTTTGACGGCGACGGCACCCCCGAAATCGTGCTGGCCTCCGGCTTTTCCATGCAGGCGAAGTCGAGCGTGGGCGTCGTTTCGGTTTTGCGCCACAATGGCGATCCGCGCCAGCCGTGGAGCATTCAGGAAATCGACCGTTTGCCCACTTCGCACCGCCTGCGCTGGGCCGATATCTACGGCGACGGCAAGAAGGTCGTGATCAACCAACCGCTCACCGGGGCCCAGGTCGAGCGCCCCGAGGACCACGCGCACACGCCGCTGGTCTTCTATCGTCCCGGTGATTGGAAGCGCGAACAGATCTCGGACCAGGATGAAGGGGTCGTCCACGGCATCTATATCGTGGAATGGGATGGCGACGGCCGCGACGAAATCCTGACCGCCAGTTTCGTGGGCATTCATCTGTACAAACTGGGCAACAACGGCCGCTGGACACGAACCGAGATCACCACGGGCGATCCCGCGCCGTGGCCAAAATCCGGCTCGAGCGATGTGGCTGTGGGGCGGCTTGGTAAGCGCCGATTTCTGGCCGCCATCGAGCCGTGGCATGGCAACCAGGTGGCGATCTATCGCGAGAATGGGGGCGAATGGCAGCGCCGCGTGATCGACGATTCGCTGGCGGACGGCCATACCATCCTCACCGCCGATCTGAACGGCGATGGCGCCGACGAGGTCATCGCCGGCTACCGCGGCCAGGGCGTCAACGTCTACTACGCGCAGGATTCCCAGGGCGTCGAGTGGTCCAGACAGGTGCTGGATCGCGGCATTGCGGCGGCTGCATGCGCCATCGCGGATTTGAACGCGGACGGCCGGCCCGACATTGCCTGCATCGGATCGGCGACCGCCAATCTGAAGTGGTACGAAAATCTGGGGCCGACGAAATGAGCCTGTGGCGCGGGCGAGCAAAGGTTGGCGTGGCCGGTGCTCGGTGGAAGGGCGGGCCCAGGGGACCCGTGCAGACCGGGGGAACTGCGCCACAGAATGAAAAGTATGCGGCATCATGCCAAGAAAAAACGATTCACGGATGTCGATTTCGCCGTCTCAGGCTCGACATGCAAGTAGAAGGAGACATAATCATGATGCGGAAAAGAACTTTCATCGCGACGTCCGCCGCAGGGAGCATCCTGGCGGCATCGACCCTGGCATTTGCTCAAACACGCACCACAAGTGCCCTCAAAGCCGGCTATGCTCCCGTGAACGGACTCAATCTCTATTACGAAATCCACGGCGCCGGTGAACCGCTGATCGTGCTGCACGGCGGCTTGGGGTCCACCGAAATGTTAGGCGAGATCCTGCCGTCGCTCTCAAACAACCGGCAGGTGATTGCCGTCGATTTGCAGGCCCACGGACGTACCGCCGATATCGACCGCCCGCTGAGCTGCGAGGCGATGGCCGACGACATCGCGGGGCTGATGAAGCATCTCGGAATCGCGAAGGCCGACATTATGGGTTATTCGCTCGGCGCTGACGTGGCTCTGCGCACCACCATCCAGTATCCCCACTTAGTCAGGAAGCTGGTGGTCGTGTCAACCACCTTCAGACGCGACGGATGGTACCCCGAGGTCCTCGCGGCAATGGCGCAGATGGGTGCGGGATCCGCTGAGATGATGAAGCCAAGCCCCATATACCAGACTTATGCCCGGATTGCACCGAGGCCGGCGGATTGGCCCGTGCTGCTCACCAAGATCGGCGAGTTGCTCAGAAAGGACTATGACTGGTCAAAAGAGGTGGCGGCGATCAAGGCGCCCACGATGCTCGTGTTTGGCGATGCAGACGCCATCCGTCCGGCGCACGCGATCGAGTTCTTCCAACTCCTGGGCGGTGGTAAGAAGGACGCCGGCTGGGACGGATCGGGAATGTCCAATGCCCGGCTTGCTATTTTGCCCGGCCTGACGCATTACAACATCTTCTCGTCGGCGGCGCTGGCGCCCAACGTCTTGCCGTTCCTGGACGCCCCAATGCCTGGAGCCAAGTGAGGGAGGCGCGGCCTGTGGCGCGCGCTTCGGCGCGCCGCCGTGGGCTTCAGCCCACGGTCAGGCCAGATGCATCCGGGCCAGCAATTCGCTATACCGCGGGTCGGCTCGGAAAGGCTCAAAGTACGGCTCCGCATCCATTCGCGTAAGATAGGGATCGCGCTCGGCCAAGGCAGCGCGGAGGAACTCGAACGCCCGGTCCGCTTGTCCGAGAGCGGCATAGTAGATGCCGAAGCAGGCTGGCGAGACATAGCGTTTTGAGCTTCTCTCGAGGATTTCCTGCATCAGCTTTTCCGCGCGGCCTGGATCGCCGGCTCGTGCATACGAAGCCGCCAGGAAACCAGCCGCCAAGGTGAAGGAAGGCGAGAGTTGCACGGCGGTTTCCAGGCTCGAAATCGACTCCCGCAGGCAGCCCTTTTGGAATAGGGCCAAACCCATCGCGAAGTGGACCAGCCAGTAGTCGGGATATAAGTCGACCGCTGTCCCGGCATGTTCGATCGCATCGTCATAACGGCCCTGACAGTAGAGCGCAAAAGCCAAGCCGAAGTGCACCATCATGGACAGCGGATCGGTTTCGAGCGCCCGCCGGTACTGCGCCTCCGCTTCTTCGAACCGTCGCAGCGGTGTCAGAAAATAAAGCGCGTAGCGCACGCGAACCAGCGGTGGCACCGGGTCGGCGGCCATCGCCGTTCGAAAGTGACGTTCCGCAGCCGGCCAGTCATACTCCACCGCGCCGACCACCAAGCCCAGGACGCTGTGCGCCTCGCTCAGAGCCTCATCGATCGCCAGCGCATTTTTGCGGCCGACTTAGCCAACGGCGCCATCTCTGTCATGCGCTGGATGCCGAGGGCGCCCAGGCCGTAATAATAGACTGCCAAACCGGCGTAGGCTGGAGCACAAGTTGGATCGTGCCGGAGCGCCTGTTCGAATGACTCCTTCGCCTTAGCCAGGCTCTCCGGGGTGTAGCGCTGATACAGGTAGAGTCCCTGTAAGTAACTCTGAAAAGCCTCCACATTCGTGGTGGCTCGTCGGTGGGTAGCCAGCTTGACCTTTAGGGCTTTTGCAATGGCCTGCGCGATATCGTCCTGGATGGCGAAAATATCCGTCATCTCACGCTCATACCGCTCCGACCATAGATGCGACTCATCGGCTACCTTGATGAGCTGCGCGGCGACCCGAACGCGATTGCCCGCGCTGCGGACGCTGCCTTCCAGAATGGTTCCTACTCTCAGCCGTTGACCGATCGTGCGCAGATCCTGGTCGCTGCCGCGAAAGACAAACGCCGAGGTACGAGCGATCACCCTCAACGCCGGAACCTTGGTAAGTGCGTTGATAATCTCCTCCGCCAGCCCGTCGCTAAAGTACTCGTTTTCCTTATTGGCGCTTAAGTTGACGAAAGGGAGCACGGCGATCGACGGGATATCTTCCCGAGGTCTGTCGCAAGCTCTGTCCTGGAAGGCCGCCTCCGCTAAAGCGCGCTTGACTTCGCGCATCGTCTGAAAGCGTTGTGAGGGATCTTTGCGCAGACAGCGGACGACGTGCTGCTCGATCCAGGCCGGAATCGCCGGTTTGATGTCCCGCAACGGCCGGGGTTCCTCGTGCAGGATGGCCGCCAGCGTGCCAACCCACGAGTCGCCTCGGAATGCGCGTTGCCCCGACAGCATCTCGTACAAGACCAAACCGAATGAGAAGATGTCGGACCGTGCGTCCAGCGTTCGCCCTTGGGCCTGCTCTGGAGACATATAGGCCACGGTTCCCGCGATGACTCCAGGAAGCGTATGCTCGGTCGCAGTCTCCGCCGCGGGCGCCGCCTCGATGAATTGCGCGAGTCCGAAATCCAGCAGTTTTGCCCGGCCCTCTGTGGTGACGATGATGTTGGCCGGTTTTAGATCGCGGTGAATGAGACCAGCCGCGTGTGCGGCGGCCAGCGCATCCGCGATGTCGGAGGCGTACTTCAACGCGTCTTTCACGGGCAGCCCGCCGCCGGTGTTCAGTTGCTCCAGAGTAGTGCCCGGAACGTATTCCATCGCGATGAAATAAGCACCGTTCTCTTCCGCTATGTCGTGGATCGTGACAATGTTGGGGTGATTGAGCGCGGCGGCGGCCTGCGCTTCCAGCAGGAATCGGCGCTTCCGGCCGGCATCGGCGACCTTCTCCGCGGGCAGGGTTTTCAAGGCGACGATACGGTTCAGACGAGTATCGCGCGCCTGATAGACCTCGCCCATTCCTCCAGCACCGAGCAAGGCGAGGATCTCGTACGGGCCGATGCGAACGCCGGCGGAAAGGGCCATGAGGCTTCCCCGATTCTAACCCGGCGCCATGCAAGACGCGATCCGGCGTGGTGTGACCCGCCGCGGCCGGGGGCCGCTGTGGAAGAAGTAGGGGCACATCTCCACGATTGGACACCGCGGGTCGGCCACCACTCGTTTGCCAATGGCGCGTTTGTGCGCGCCAATTGGCTTGCCTGAACCCATCCAATATGGTATGGTATTGGCGTGATCCATCAACCCCGCCTGGACGCTGGCTCCGAAGTCCCGCTCTACAAGCAGCTGTACGAGCACTTCAGCAGCCTCATCCAATCCGGGCGTTTGGCCAAGGGGGAGCGGCTGCCAGCCACACGTGAATTGGCTGGCTCGCTTGGACTGAACCGGACCACCATTTCGGCCGCCTATGAACTGCTTGAGTCCGAGGGCTTCATCACCGGACATGTGGGCCGCGGCAGCTTCGTAGCGGGTGCCCAGCCGGCCGAATCGCCCGCTGGCCCCTCGCAACTCGACTGGAGCCACCTGCTCGAACGCTTCGCCCCTAGTCCCCAGCCTCCAGCCCCCAGCCCCCAACTCGGCCGGGACGCGATCA
>Ga0181523_10000025_pt1 | contig 139338 bp, 117 predicted proteins | sample PEATcosm2014_Bin_43_FD_119752 | JGI IMG/M metagenome (GOLD analysis project Ga0181523, IMG submission 119752) | Peatland microbial communities from MTU Mesocosm Facility, Houghton, MI, USA - PEATcosm2014_Bin05_30_metaG | ecosystem: Environmental > Terrestrial > Soil > Wetlands > Peat | place...
GTGGTTGTGCTTGGAACTCCGGCTGGCGCCCAATCCTTCTCTGTCCTCCACTATTTCACCGGAGGATCGGATGGGGCGAATCCTTACTCCGGTGTGACGGTTGGCGGCTCAGGGTTGCTCTACGGAACGACCTCCGGTGGTGGGGTATACGGCTCCGGCACGGTTTTCAAGCTGAGCCAAAGGAACATGAAGTGGACGTTCAGCCCTCTATATGAATTCACCGGGGGAGCCGACGGAGGGAGCCCTTTAGCGGGGGTAGTTGGCTTGGATGACGTTCTCTATGGCACGACCGCCGGAGGCGGCGATGTGCAGCAAGACGGGACAGTTTTTGAGCTGAGGTCTCCGGCCCGGGTATGCGAGACGGCATTGTGTTATTGGAACGAAACCGTTCTCCATTCCTTCACGGGAAACCCGGACGGGAGCAAACCGTCATTCGGCAATGTGACCTTCGACCAAGCCGGAAACATCTACGGCACCACAGCTGATGGCGGTAGTGGTATAGCTCCTGGCTGCGGAATCGCATGGGAGCTGACACCGTCGGGAGGCGGTTGGATGGAGAGGCTTCTGTTTGATTTCAATCGCGGCAGTGCGGGATGTTCTCCGTACGCGGGTGTGATTCTAGATTCAGCCGGACATGTCTATGGCACCACATTATTACAGGGAGGCGGCACGGGCGGCACAACCTATCAACTGGTGTGCCTGGATGGAAACTGCGGCTACGTCATTTTGGCTAATGGGAGTCATGGCACGGGATCTAATCCCTATGGGACTTTGATCATGGATCAATCCGGCATTCTGTACTGTACTGCCTCTGATTATTTCAGCGGCGGAGGCGGCACTGTCTACAAGGTTATGCGTTCAGGTATAGGGTGGACTGCTGCTCTGGTTTACGCCTTTAGTTCATGTCAATCCGGCGCAGGGGTGACGCTAGGTCCCGATGGCAACCTCTACGGCGTATGCACGGAGGGCGGCGCCCACAATCAAGGCTGGGTCTTCGAGATGCCGCCAAGTTGCAATCAAACTTGCACACCTAACGATCTCCACGATTTTGATAGTAACGATGGCGCCGTTCCTTTTGGCCCCGTGGTGTTCGACGTGGACGGCAATCTTTACGGCACGGCGCTTCAAGGGGGCAGCACGGGAAGCCGTTGTTTTGATGCTGGCTGTGGCGTCGTCTGGGAGTTAATGGGTGTAGCGGACCAGTCTCGGCGCTGACCTTCTCTACTGGCGTAACATCGCCATAGCACTCATTGAAGCGTTCCGGAACGAGCGCAGGTGTCAATGAGCGCTATCGCCTGGTTACAACAGTAATAAGTCTGCGCCTGCAGCCAGTCATGGCTGCAAACCCATCTTCTTCAGAAGGTCGATGTAGCGTGGGTTCTGGTGCAGGCTCTTAAATCGCCCATCGGATTTGAGATACGGCATGCCGGAGTCGTGCTGTTGATAGGCGCGGTCCAGCCAGTCCATGGCTTTGTCCGCTTCTCCGCGATAGGCATATGCTTGGGCGACCTGATATGCCCCCTCGTTAGCATGGCTGGCGATGAGTTCCTTCAATGCGGCGTCCGAAGCCGGTTGACGGCCCAGAGAGTGATAGGCCATTGCCTCCCCAGCCAACTTCACCCCATCGTTAGGTTCCCGCTGCATCTCCAACAAAGCTTCTTGTGGGCGCCCTTGCGCCAGTAAGATTTGGCCGCGCACCCAGTGAACGTATTCCTGTTGAGGATTTAGATCCAGAGCCTTCTGCAATGCCGTGTTGGCTTCGTCGTACTGTCCACTTTGGTAAAGAGCCTCCCCCAGGAATAGATAACACCAAGAACACAGTGGATCTAAGGCGACGGACCGTTGCCATAGCTCGATGGCCTTGTCGAGACGCCCCCGGACTTCCTCCAAGGTTGCGCGATCGTTGAGCAAATCACTACTTCCCGGTTGCAGGGCCGCCGCTTTGTTCAGCGCAGCTTCGGCGCCTTCCCAATCGAAATCGTAGGCCAAACGGACATCGGCCAACGCAAGGTAGCCCGCGGGGGAATGCGGTTCCAAAGCGATGGCCTGTTCTGCATCTTCGCGCGCCCGGCGAAATCCTGACGCCGTGTTCATGAAGCCGTCTTCAGCCATGGCGGCAAATACGCTCGACCGCAGCGCCCAGGCGTCCGCGAAATTCGGGTCCAGGTTGATCGCCTGGTTGGCGTACGTCAGAGCTTTATCGTAGCTGGCCTTTTCCGATCCTCGATTCACGAAATAGTTGCCTTGCAAGTACGCCTGGTAGGCTTGGGGACTGGTGACCCTCGACCGTGCCGCGTCGGGCGTTGCGCTCCCGCCTAGTAGCTTGATTTGCAGCGCCTCGGTGACCGCGCGCGAGATTTGATCCTGCACCGCGAAGATGTCTTTGATCTCGGTGTTGTATTCTTCCGACCAAAGCTGAAAGCCATCGTCGGCTTTCGTGAGCTCGGCGGTAATCCGGACGCGATTGCCTTCCTGGCGCACGCTTCCCTCAAGGATGTTGGCGACGTTCAGCTTCTGTCCCACAGTTCGCAGGTCTTCGTTCTTGCCCTTGAACTGAAACGCAGAAGATCGCCCCGTTACCTTCAATCCAGGTACTTTGGCCAGCTCGTTGGTCAGTTCTTCGGATAGCCCATCGGAAAAATACTCCTGGTCTTTTCCCGGACTCATGTCGGCGAACGGCAGCACCGCAATGGACGCCTCAGTCACTCCGCCCGTTTGTGCCCGGGCCCGGCTCCGCCAGAAGTATCCTCCGAGTCCCGCCAGGAGCAGCAGAACCAGCAACAGCCCTGCCCATTTGCCTTTGTTGACGCTCGCGACCGCGGAGATTCCGCTTGAACTTGTTCTGCTCCGCATTAAGCGATCGGTCTCAAATCCGCGATGCAAGCGCTGCAGTTCTGCCCGCATTTCTGCCGCACTTTGATAACGAAGCTTGCGATCTTTCTCCAGCGCCTTGACGATGACGGCTTCAAGTTCCGGGGGTAGATCGGGATTCAGCCTCAGCGCTGAAACGGGTTGTTGGTGCAATATCGCGTCGAGGATGACGGAAGACGTCTCGCCACGAAACGCAGCGACCCCTGTGCTCATTTCGTACAGAACGGCGCCGAAGGAAAACAGATCGGTGCGGGCGTCCAACTCTTTGCCAAAGACTTGCTCGGGAGACATGTAACCCACGGTGCCGACCGGCGATCCTTGAGCGGTCAGTTGCGTGGCCTGACCGGTTACGTCGACCGCGGGATCGAGCTGCGTAATCTTGGCCAAGCCAAAATCGAGTATCTTGGCGTGCCCGCGTTCGGTGACAAAGATGTTTGCCGGCTTAATGTCACGATGAACGATGCCCTTGCTGTGCGCCGCATCCAGCGCGTCGGCAATCTCAGCAGCCAGGTCAAGGATCAGCTCGGTATTGAGCGGATGCCCGGCGATGCGATGATTCAGGGTCGCGCCCTCGAGGAACTCCATCGCAATAAATGCGCGCCCGTCCTCTTCGCCGATGTCGTGAATGGTGCAGATGTTGGGATGGTTCAGGGCCGATGCGGCCTGGGCTTCGCGCTGAAATCGCGCCAAGGCTTGCGAGTCACGGGCGACGCTGTCAGGAAGGAATTTGAGCGCAACCAGGCGATGGAGCCGCGTATCTTCCGCTTTGTAAACCACCCCCATGCCCCCGCTGCCGAGCTTTTCGAGGATGCGGTAGTGGGAGATGGTCTGCCCGTTCATGCGGCTGAATGTTAGGGCCGGGACGGCGGCAAGTCAACGATTCAGCAATGGTTAGGTCCTGGCTAGGGGACGATAAACTGGCGATAAATCGCCATTACACTCATTGACCCTCTCGCCTGGTCCGAATTTTGGAGCGGATGACTTTCCACCACCATGAGAGGGCAATTTTTTCGGCCCTGCGAATTCGGGCAAAAAGGTGTCACAGGCTACGCCGACACCTCGTCCCGGACAACTAAGTCGGTCGGTCGCGCTCGGCGGGCAGTGGCAGCCCAGGTCGCATCTCCAGTGGCGCGTGATAAAGGGGCTCGGCCAGCGTCAGCGCCATGCGCGAGGGCTGTGTAGCGCCGCTGAGCCACTGCTGTACAGCTTGGCGACTCACGCCAAGATCGCGGCCAATCGCCGTGAATGAATGGCCAGCAGATCGCCGCGCGCCAAGCCACGCCACGAATTCAGAGGGAGTAAGCATGCACTCAACATACTCCGCGTGGGAGGCTTGTCATCCGCAGTTGCGCTTGACTCTCAGGATGCCCCGCAGTTGCGCAGAAATGACCGCTGTACGCGCCGAAGACGCGCGGCTGATATCACCCTTGGGTTACCGCGCCGTTTTTGTGTCGTGGTTTGTGTCGTAACCCCACAATCCCTGCCGGAGTCTCGCTGTGTCGGAGGGTGTCACTCAGGAATAGGCGAGAGGCAGTGAGTAGCGAGCAAACCCGCATGAATACTGCCTCTCCTTGTCGTTCAGTTCCGCTCTGTGTCTGTCCGTCTCAATTCACCCTTGGAAATGGCATGGAAGAGGTCGTCGGTTCGATCCCGACCAGGTCCACCAAATCCCTTAGCCATCTAGCTTTCGTCGCCGGCGTTGGTAGTAGATTGCCTACATGGAGGTGCATCAACCGACTCGACGTCCCGCGACTGTCCCCCCGCGACCCAGGAGTGAGCCTTTCGAGATTGCGCTTCATTCGCAAGTTTCTTCGACGAGGTACCCGTAAGGTAAAGCGGGGAATCGAGCTGCAAAGTGGTAACATAGTTGTAATGAATGCTTCCTCTCCCTCCAACGCTGCGCTTCGACGGATAACCCTACGGAGAGGAATGCAGACTTCTTCGCGAGCGAAACAGCAAGCAGACTTGATGCGCGGGCACGCGACGGCGGATGAACCTCATCTTCCTAAAGTAGGTGCAATGAAACAAACTCCCGCTCAATATGTCATATCGTTTCAGGCGGAGCCTTCTTACAAGGGCAGGCGCCATCATTGGATGATTTGCCGGGCGCAGAATCCCGACGAATTAGTGTCCTGGGGCCACGAGCCCACGCGTGAACTCGCGGAAGCTGCGGCGGGGAGAGAGGTTCAGGACTTGTCTGCTGGGGTGACTAGCGGTGGCCAGGTGACGACCAACATCAAGCCGTTCACCCGTCATGCCTAGATAGCCTTACCACGGCTTGACTTGTCTTCTTAGCTACTAACAGGTGCGACCCGCGCCTTCTGCGGTTGGACTCTCCACTCTCCGACGAACTTCCTCCTAAGACTCACCGACGTTTTGGCGCACCCAGGCATCATTCGTAGCGAAGGGCGATCATAGGTTCGACTCGCGCGGCCCGCAATGCTGGGACGGCGCAGGCGAAAAATGATACCGCGACCAGCAGCGCACCGACGCCCACAAGTGTCAACGGATCATGCGGCGTAACTCCGAATAACTGGCTGCTCATAAGCCGCGTAAGGGCGAGAGAGAGGACGATACCCAGCACGACTCCGGCGACCACCATTTGCGCTCCCTGGCTCAGGATCAGGCGCAAGACGTCGCCACGTTGCGCGCCCAGCGCCATCCGCACGCCGATCTCTCGCGTGCGTTCGCCCACCAGATACGACAGGACTCCATACAAACCTATGGCCGCGAGCGCCAGGGCGAGCACGGCAAATGCGCCCAGCAGCAGCATGGAAAGCCGCCGCGGCGCCAGCGACTTCGACAGAACATCGTCCATCGTTTCCACGGCATAAACCACAGCTCCCGGGTCAAGCTCCGAGACCGCGCGGCGGACCGAGACCATCACCGCCGCCAGATCGTCAGGCGTGCGCAGCACGACGGCTACCCCGTCGGCGACCAGCGGGAGCATCTTGGGAGGAATTTGCATGAAGGGGTAGTAGAACTCCGCTGCGACGGAACCTCGCGCATCGGTACCCGGGCCCCATTGCCGAATGTGTCCGACCACGCCGACAATCTCCGCTTCCACGTCGAACTCCTCGATGTGAATGTGCTGCCCGATGGGGTTTTCCTTCGCAAAGTATTGCCGTGCGAAGACGTCATCGACATCCACAACAACCGGCTCGTTCTCGTCGTCCTGCGTTGTGATGAACCGGCCGCGTTCCAGCGTGATGCCCATTGCCGGTTGGAAACCCGGCTGCACCAGGTAAAACATAGCTTGATTCATCTCGTTGTCCGATGCCGGCTTGGGCCGTCCTTCAATCCAGAACGGCAATTCGGAATCGTGGATCAGCGGACGCGAGCCCAGGGTAATAGAAACCGCTTCGACACCGGGAATGTTGCGCATTTGGGCTTCGAAACGCCGAAGCCGCTCCCGCACCTGAGCTGGCGTAGCTTTAGGATGCGGCGGTAGAGACAGCGAAAACGTGATGGCGTGTTCGGGGTCGTATCCGGGATTGACCTTCAACAGCACCGAGAGCGAGCGCAACATGAGTCCGGCGCCGACCAGGAGCACAATCGACAAAGCCACTTCAGCCACGACAAAGAACGTGTGCAGGTTTCGTCGCCCACCGCCGGCACCCTGCGTGCTCTGCCGGAGGACTTGCTGCAGACTCACGCGCGAAAACTTCAGCGCGGGAGCCAGTCCAAAACCAACTCCGCTGAGCAGGGACACTCCCACGGTGAACAGCAGCACATTTGCATCCAGCGAGACCTCGCCAGAACGCGGCAGTGTATCGGGCAGAAATCGCAGCGCGGCTCTGGTTCCGAAGAAGGCAATCACCAGTCCTGCTATGCCGCCGATCCCGGCGAGCATGAGGCTTTCCGTCAGCAGTTGCCGAATCACGCGACCGCTTCCGGCTCCGAGCGCCCTGCGCACCGCAAACTCGCCCGAGCGGCGCATCGATCGCACCAGCATCAGGCTGGCGACATTGGCGCAGGCAATCAACAGCAGAAAAGCGACCGCTGCCAGCAACACCAGCAGAATTGGCTGCACTGGTCCAACCACATCCTGCTTCATCGGCACGACGCTAATTTCAACATTCTTGTTCGCTTCGGGATAGGCCAGGGCGAGATGGTGCGCGATCGAGTCCATCTCCGCGCGGGCTTGTGCCAGCGTCACACCTGGTTTAAGCCTGCCGATAGCGTAGGCGCTCAGGTCCACTCTGCGGTCGAGAAACGAGGCATCATTCAGCTGCCCGATCGGAGTGAACACGTCACGCTGCACATCATGAAAAGAGAAGCCCGGCGGAAGAATTCCGACGATCGTGTAGGTGGCGCCTCCCAGGTCGATGAAGCCGCCGACAACGGCCGGCGAGCCGCCAAAATGGCGATGCCAGAAAGCATCGCTCAGCAGCACTACGGGAGCGGCTCCGATGTGGTCATCCTCGGGAAGAAAATCCCGGCCCAGAACCGGATGGATTCCGAGCGTCGTGAAAAACGCGGCTGAAACCATGAAGCCGTTCACCCGCTCCGCCTGACCGCTGCCCATCAGGTTGTAGTCTTCGTGACGGTAAATCGCCATGGACGAAAAGGTCTGCGCGCTTCGCTGCCAATCCAGAAAGTTGGGATAGCTGATAGGCCCCTGGCCCAGCCCAGGTTTTTCCTCATAGAGGGCGACGAGCTGGTTGGATCGCGGATAGGACAGCGGATTCAGGAGCACGCTGTTCACAACCGAAAACAGCGCAGTATTCGCGCCAATGCCCAGAGCAAGCGTGATGATGACCGTCGCCGAGAACGCCGGCGACTTCAGCAGCATGCGGAAAGCGAAGCGAACATCTTGCAGCAAAGCGCTCACGAACACCCCAAATCGCCAAATCCCGCAAGGGAGAAGCGCCTCCGGATGCGGGGTCAACTCCAAACGCGGACTCAAAACTATATCGAAGATTGGGTTGAAGTGATTATGGCTTCGCCACGATTCCGCCGCTGTTCATCCCTAAGTTTCCGTTGGCGCACGTGGGAAATGCTCCCCAGCCACACCCGGCTAGAGCGTATCAACAGGAACTACGAACTCGGTTTCCGGCCGCGCTTTGAAGGGATCGTGACATTCGCTGCTGCACCTCTGCCGGCATCGGCGGCGGAACGGCGTCTCGAAGCAGGTGTGGCGCGTGGTTGTGTCTCGGTGCGCGCCTTATCAAGACGCGCCGCGAAGGCGTCGAACGCAGCTGTCGGACCGGTCCAGCGCAACTGCTCCACGTCATCGGAGAGCGGGATATCGGTACGAAGCGTGGCGAGAGTTCGAAAGAGCACAGCGCGCTCCCACTCGCTGGCTAGAGTGATCGCGAGGGCGCCCGCATTGGCGGCGTTCACGCGCCAGTCGCGGTAGTCTCTAGGAATCGCTTCGAGATGAAGAAACTTGGCTAACACCGCGGCTGACGATTTCGCACCCCACCCGCGCAGGCCCGGATAGCCATCGGCAGCATCGCCCACTAATGCAAGGTAGTCAGGAATCGATTCCGGCATGACGCCGAACTTGCCGACCACGCCCGCCTCATCCAGAGTCACTTGTGTGCGGCGATTCAACTGCACAATGCGCTCACCGCTTACACACTGGCCAAGGTCTTTGTCGGGCGTGCAGATGATCACGCGGTCGACACGCTTATCGCGAGCAGCCGCCTGTGCTCCGGCTGCAAGAGCATCGTCGGCTTCGAACTCAACCATCGGCCAGACGACGATGCCAGCGGCCGAGAGAACCTGCTCTAGAAGAGGGAACTGCGAGAGCAACTCGCGCTCGACACCTGCACTGGTCTTGTATCCCGGCCACAAGCCGTTGCGAAACGACTCGATGACGTGATCGGTCGCAACCGCAATGTGCGTCGCGCCAGCTTTCATCATCCCCAGTACCGACGCGAGAACACCGCGGACAGCAGCGACTTCCTGCCCATTCTCGTCGCGCGCCGACGGCAGTGCGTAATAATGCCGGAACAACTCGTAAGTGCCGTCAACCAGATAGACTTCCAAGACTCAGCTCCAACGAAAACTGCTAAATACTGTATACGGAACCATGGCGAGTCTCACCATATTCCAGATCAGTCAAAATTTTTGCTCCCCGCGAGTCGAGCGACAGGGTTTTGTATCTAAAACTAAAGCTAGACTGAAGTCATGGGGAGAGGCTGATCCGCAATGCTAAAGCCGACGCTGTTGACGGTTGACGATGACCCTAATGTCTTGAAGGCGATTGAACGCGATCTACGATCCCGCTATGGCGATCGTTATCGTGTGCTGCGGGCCAACTCTGGCGACGCAGGACTGGTTTTGCTGCGCGAATTGAAGGTGCGCAACGATGCAGTCGCGCTGCTGCTGGCGGATCAACGCATGCCGGCAATGGACGGCATCGGATTCCTCGCCGAGGCCAAGAAACTTTATCCCGACTCCAAACGCGCGCTGCTGACTGCATATGCGGACACGAGCGCGGCCATCAATGCGATTAACGAAGTCAACGTGGACTACTTCTTTCTGAAGCCGTGGGACCCGCCGAGCCAGCATCTGTATCCGGTTCTGGATGACTTGCTGGAGGATTGGAACGCGTCGTATAAGCCGCCGTATGAAGGGATTCGCGTGCTGGGTACGCGCTGGTCTCCGCGGGCGTATGAGGTGCGAGATTTTCTGGCGCGCAATCACGTTCCGTATCAGTGGATTGATGTAGAGCTTTCGTCGGAAGATCCGGAGGTCAAGCAACTGATCGCCTCAGTGGGTGACGATGCCGGTCATCTGCCGATGACGCTGTTTCCCGATGGCACGCGGATGTTTCAATCGACGCCTGCCGAGCTTGCCGACAAGATTGGATTGCGAACTCGGGCCGAGACGCAGTTCTACGATTTCGCAATCATTGGCGGCGGTCCCGGCGGATTGGCGGCTGCAGTCTATGGAGCGTCGGAAGGTCTGAAAACGGTCATGATCGACCGCGAGGCGCCTGGTGGGCAGGCTGGGCTGAGCTCGCGAATTGAAAACTATCTCGGATTTCCGTCAGGGTTGAGCGGTCTGGATTTGACGCGGCGCGCGGTGATGCAGGCGCAACGCTTCGGAGTGGAGATCATCGCGCCGCAGGAGGCCGTCAGCCTGCGCGCTGAGGGACCGTATCGCATTGTGAAGCTGGCCAACGGCAGCGAGATCTCCTGCCACACCGCGCTGATCGCGACTGGGGTTCAGTGGAAGCGGCTGGACGTGCCGGGCATGGATCGGCTGCAAGGCGCGGGCGTTTATTACGGCGGCGGCAGCCAGGAGGCAATCTCCTGCAAAGATGAGACGGTGTACATCGTAGGCGGTGCAAACTCTGCCGGCCAGGCGGCGTTGAACTTCGCACTCTATGCAGACAAGGTTGTGATGCTGCTCCGGGGCGAATCACTCTCGGCGACGATGTCGCGCTACCTGATCGATCAGATCGAGAAGACGCCGAAGATCCAGTTGTGGACCCACGCCTCGGTGGCCGAAGTGCACGGCGAGACGCACCTGGAAGAGGTTTCGGTGCTGTGTTCTGACAGCGGCAAGGTGGAGCGCGTGCCGGCTACTTCCATGTTCATCTATATCGGCGCGATGCCGCGCACTGATTGGCTGGAAGGCGCGGTGGTTCGGGATGATCGCGGATTCGTTGTCGCCGGGCCAGACCTGATCAAGGACGGCAAGCTGCCTGCCAGCTGGAATGTGAATCGGCCGCCGTTCCTGCTGGAGAGTAGTCTGCCGGGAGTCTTTGTTGTCGGCGATGTGCGGCACGGCTCGATCAAGCGCGTTGCGTCGGCGGTGGGTGAGGGCGCAATCGCGGTGCAGTTCATTCATCGTTACATGGCGAAGGTATAAGGATGGGCGTCACTCGAGAAGAACTTCGAACCGTAGCGGTCTTTCACGATCTGCCAGACGATCAGCTGGACTGGTTTCTGGCCCACAGCAGCGAGGCGCGATTTGCCCCCGGAGACGTTTACGTGCACGCCGGAGATCCTGCGGACAAGATGATGGTGGTGCTGGAAGGCGAGCTGCAAGTTCGCCGCGACGATGCTCCGGACGCCGTCTTCAACATTCCCGCCAAGTCGGTCTCCGGTATCCTGCCGTTCTCGCGGATGAAGGTGTTTCCTGGGACCGGACGCGCGGTTGCGCCGACGCGCGTGCTGGTCTTTCCGGCAGCGCTGTTCGATCAGCTGATCGCTCGGATGCCGGAGCTGGCGCAGCGGCTGGTCAGCACCATGGTCGATCGCACGCGCGAAGGCACGCGCATGGAGCAGCAGCGCGATCGTCTTGCCGCGCTGGGCAAGCTTTCTGCGGGGTTGGCACACGAGTTAAACAATCCTGCAGCAGCGGTGCGTCGGACAGCCGAGCGCTTGCGCGAGGTGGTTGGACATTTTCGAGATTCTGTGAGCCAGCTGGAAAAGCAGCATCTGACGGCGGCCGAACGGGCGGCAATTGAAAACTTTGAAACTAACTGTCGCGCCACGGAGCCGGAGACCGACGTATTGAAAGCGAGTCAGATTCAGGACGAGATCGAAGACATTCTGCGGCAGCACGGCATCGTGGATGGGTGGCAATATGCGGCGTCGTTAGTGGAATGCGGTGTGATGACTGAGCCACTCAAGTCGATGCTGGACGACGTGCGAACCGAAGTCGCCGCTCCGGCGCTGCGGCGTGTTTCCTCTAAGGTCGAAGTCGACGATTTGCTGGATGAGTTGGAGAACGGCGCGGGGAAGATCTCCGACCTGGTACGCGCGATCAAAGAATATTCCTACATGGACCAGGCGCCGGTGCAGGATGTGGATCTGAAGAACGGCCTGGAGAACACGCTGACCATCATGGGGCACAAGCTGAAGCAAGGCGTCACGGTCAAGCGCGAATATCATTCGACGCCGCTGCTGGTGAATTCTTATGGCAGCGAGTTGAATCAGGTGTGGACCAATATCATCGACAACGCCGTTGATGCTATGAAGGGCAAGGGCGTGTTGCGGATCAAGACTTTCCTCGATGCAGATTGCGCGGTGGTGGAGATTGGCGACTCCGGGCCTGGCATTCCGCCTGATGTTCAATCGCACATCTTCGAACCGTTCTTTACGACGAAGGGCGTTGGGGACGGCACCGGCTTGGGATTGGATACGGTGCTACGCATCGTGCGCAAACATCGCGGCTCGATTACGGTGAACTCGCGTCCGGGTGATACGAGATTTCAGGTGCGCTTGCCGGTGGCGGAGGTGCCGGTTCACGACTGATTACGAACTGCTCTTTACGGTCTCGCCGGCGGATTTGGCGAAGACGATCTCTGAGACCAGCAGAATTGCGCCGATCACGATGGCGCTGTCGGCGACGTTGAATGCAGGCCAGTGATAGTTGCCAACGTAAAAATCCAAAAAATCCACGACATGGCCGCTGACCATGCGGTCCCACAAGTTGCCCATCGCGCCGCCGAGGATGAGCGATAGGCCGATGCTGGTGGTGCTGAGAGCGTGGCCGTTCTTCCAGAGCAGGGCAGAGACGACGATCAGCGCCAGGATGGAGAAGCTGACCAGCGCGCCGACCTTCCATTGGGCCGGGGACTCGGCAAACAATCCAAAGGCCGCGCCGGTGTTCTGCACGTGGGTGAGGCGGAAGAAGCCGGGGATTACGACGACGGAGTCGTGCAGAGCGATGTTGCTGGCGATGGCCCATTTCGCCATGCGATCCAGCAGTAGAACAATGACTGCGATGAAAAGGAAATACTTGCGCATGGGCGAATTCGAGTTTACCGGCTCTCCCCGTGGCGTTACCTCTATGTTAGACGCTCTTGGGCGGGGAAGGAAGCAGGGATCGGTATCCCAGTTACCGCGCTCCGGCCGTGGCCTCGATTTCGGCCAGGACCGCGCTGCAGCGTTCGCAGACCGTGGGATAGTTCGGATCCTCGCCGACGTGGGTCGAGTAGTTCCAGCAGCGCTCGCACTTCTGCCCGGGGGCCTGGTTGATCGTGATCATCAGGCCGGCATCGCCATTGCTCGTCGTTGCTTTCTCCAGCACGACATCCGAAACGATGAACAGATATCGCAGCTGATCGCGATAGCGCTCCAGCACAGGATAGATGCTGTTCGGAGCGGCGAGATGGATCTGCGCCTCCAGGCCGCTACCGATACGCTTCTCGGCGCGAGCGGCTTCGAGAGCCTTCAAGGCCTCATCGCGGACGGAAAGCAGAGTCTGCCAGTCGCTTTGGATCGCCGCGACGTCGAAGGCCGCTGGCAGCTCGCCGGTCAAATCCCCGGGAGCAGGGAAGTGCTCGAGATGAACGCTTTCGGAGCGGCCCGACACCGGCAGAAATCCCCAGACTTCATCAGCGGTAAAGCTCATTACCGGTGCGAGCAGGCGGACCAGCGCCTCGCCCAACCGCCAGAGCGCGGTCTGCGCCGAACGTCGCGCCGGCGATTTTGGCCCCGACGTATACAAGCGATCCTTCAGCACATCGAAGTAGATCGCGCTGAGGTCGACAATGCAGAAGTCCTTCAGGCGCTGATAGAGCCGGTGGAAGGTGAAGCTGTCGTAATGCGAGCGAACATCCCTCGTGACCTCGGCAGCTTGCAGCAGGATGTACTGATCCAGCGGATGCATCTCAGCGAACGGCACGACGTCGCGGGCAGGATGGAAGCCCTCGAGATTGCTGAGGATGTAGCGAAAGGTGTTGCGGATCTTGCGATAGCTGTCGGCGATGCGCTGCATCAGCTCGTCGGAGGACATCACGTCTTCCCGAAAGTCGACGGAGGCGACCCACATGCGTCCGATCTCGGCGCCCAGCTTGTCGGCCATCTCAACCGGATCGACGACGTTGCCCAGCGACTTCGACTGGGCGCGGCCTTGCGGGTCGAGTGTCCAGCCATGCGTCGCCGCACTGCGATAGGGCGCTGCGCCCCTGGTTGCAACCGCGCACAGCAGCGACGACTGAAACCAGCCGCGGTGCTGGTCTCCGGCCTCAATGTACATATCGGCGGGCCAGGGCAGGCCGGGCTCGTGGCCGAGGACGGCGGCGTGGCTGCACCCCGATTCGAGCCAGACATCGACGATGTCCATCTCCTTGCGAAACTTAGTGTTACCGCATTTACTGCAAGCGTAACCTGAAGGCAAAATCTGCTCAGCCGGGTACTTGTACCAGGCGTCGGCGCCCTCGCGGGCAAACAGATCGACTACCAGCCTATGGACGGCGGGATCGCCCACGAACTCGCCGCAGTCCTCGCACTGGAACATCGCAATGGGCACGCCCCACACTCGCTGCCGCGAGATGCACCAGTCGGGACGTCCGGCAACCATATTGGTGATGCGCTCTTCGCCCCACGCCGGATCCCACTTCACCTTCTTGATCTCGTCCAGCGAACGCGTGCGAAGGGTACCGCCGCCAGGTAGTTTGCCTTCCATTGAGATGAACCACTGTTCGGTGGCGCGAAAAATGATGGGGTTGTGGCAGCGCCAGCAGTGCGGATAGGAGTGCTCAATCTTTTCGAGACCGAGCAGCACGCCGCGCGACTTCAGCAGCTCGACGATCAGCGGATTGGCTTTGAAGACTTGCTGGCCTTCGTACTCGGGCAGGCCATTGCGAAGGATGCCGGCGTCATCGACGTTGGAGTGCAGATCGAGGCCGTACTTCACGCCGGTATTGAAGTCATCAGCGCCGTGGGCGGGAGCGGTGTGGACCGCGCCGGTGCCGGTATCCAGCGTGACGTAGCCGCCGAGCACGCCGAGGATGCTGCGATCCAGAAACGGATGTGCGAAGGTCGCGTACTCCAGCTTTGCGCCGGGGAATGAGGCGATTTCTTTCGCGTCGCCGAGATTGCACTTCTCGATGGTCTGCTGGGCGAGTGCTTTGGCGACGATGTAGACCCACTCGCCGGTATCGAGCGCGACATATTCGGCATCGGGAGCGAAGGTCACAGCCATCGACGCAGGCAGCGTCCAGGGCGTGGTCGTCCAGATGATGGTGGCGGCCTTCTTGCCCGCAAGGCGCGCGTCGATCTTCGCCGGATCGCTGGTTAGCGCATACCGCACCCAGATGCTGGGGCTGGTGTGCATCTCGTATTCGACTTCGGCCTCGGCCAGCGCCGTTTTGTCATGGATGCACCAGTAGACGGACTTCAGACCTTTATAGACCAGTCCCTCCTGATAGCACTTGTAGAAGGACTCCAGCACAACGCTCTCGTAGTGCGGATCCAAAGTGGAGTAGGGTTGCTCCCATCGGGCCAGCACGCCCAGCCGTTTGAACTGCGAGCGCTGCAGATCGAGATACATGGTGGCGTACTTGCGACACTCTTCGCGCACAGTAAGCGGATCCATGTCGAGCTTCTTGCGGCCCAACTGGTTATCCACTTTGATCTCGATAGGCAGGCCGTGGCAATCCCAGCCGGGCACATAGGGCGCATCGAAGCCGCCCATGCTGCGCGACTTGACTATGAAATCCTTCAAGGTTTTGTTGAGTCCCGTTCCCTGATGGATGGGACCGTTGGCGTACGGCGGTCCGTCGTGCAGGACGTAAATCGGCTGCCCTTTGTGAACCTCGCGGATGCGATGGTAGAGCCGCATCTGGTCCCAACGCTCGAGCATTTTGGGCTCGTTTTTCGGCAGATTCGCCTTCATGGGAAAGTCGGTCTTGGGCAGGTTCAACGTCGATTTCAGGTCGAGCGGCACTCAGCAATTCTCCCGGCTGCGGTTACTGGAATGTCAAAGTTATGCAAACGATCTCTTCATTATAGCCAGTTGTTGCGGCCAGGCTCGCCTTTACCGCGCAGGGGTCGTCTCTAAGTAATGTGAATTAAGGGACACAACAAAGTAGGCATCTTTGCATCTAAGGATTTGAGCAAGGCTGGGTCCTGCCCAGCCCGAGGAAAGCAGGTTTTGTGCCGTCGGCTCAAGCCGACTCAGATACGGAAACAGCTTAGACGCTGGCCTGAAGGCCAGCTCTACCCGATCGGCAGCCAGGCGCCACGCAGGCCAAAGGACAAGAGGAGTATGGCTCAACAGACCCTAGTTCCCCCCTCTGAGCAGGATGAATTGCATCTTTTGCCGCAAACCACCATGGAGGAATCTCTGTGGCCGTCGCTGCGGAGCAACATCCGTGCTGCGCTATTCCCTGAGAAATTGCCTCCACTGGTTTTGACCTCTCGTCCAGTAAAGGTCCGCGACATCTGGGGCGAGTACAACTACAAGAAGCAGAGCGCTGGCGTATCCCTGGTGGTGCACATCGCGATGATCGCCGGCCTGATCTACATCTCCATCATGGGCGCACGTGCGGTGAAGGATGTCGTGAAGCACGAGTCGATCGTGTTGATCGCCCCCGACCTGACGCCGCAGTTGCCGATGACGAAGAAGTCCGAGCAGAGTGCGGGCGGTGGCGGTGGCGGTGGCGATCGCGACAAGCTGCAGGCGCCGAAAGGCAAGCTGCCGAAGACCGCAATGGAGCAGATCACGCCTCCGGCAATGGTGATTCGCAACGACAATCCCAAGCTGCCGGTTGAGCCGACTGTGGTCATACCGCCGCAGATCAAGCTGGCTTCCAATATGCCGAACCTCGGCAATCCGATGTCGGCAGTTCCGTCGGGACCGCCGTCGAACGGAACCGGCATGGGTGGTGGTATTGGATCGGGCTCTGGTGGCGGCGTTGGTTCGGGCACAGGTCCGGGCGTAGGTCCTGGCCGCGGAGGTGGTATCGGTGGCGGCGTCTTTCGCGTGGGCGGTGGAGTCTCGGCTCCGCGCGCTCTGGATACTCCTGATCCGGAATATTCCGAAGAAGCGCGCAAGGCCAAGTTTCAGGGAACCTGCGTGCTGTGGCTGATCGTCGGACCGGATGGCAAGCCGCGCGATGTGAAGGTCGCGCGTGCGCTGGGCATGGGCCTGGATGAGAAAGCCATCCAAGCGGTCCGCAATTGGAAATTTGAACCAGCGATGAAGGACGGCAAACCGGTCGCGGTGCAGATCAACGTTGAAGTGAACTTCCGGCTGTACTGATGTGGGGATTGCCGGAAGGAACAAGGAGAGGCACGATGCCTCTCCTTTTCGTTTTTGCAGCAACGCCGCATGGCGTGGCGTCGGCAGTCGTTGTGGTAATCGACCGCGGCCGAAATTTTCAGGGTGGCAGCGGTGCTCAGAGCTGGTTCAGATACTGCACGATGTCGGGCGAGGTCCAATCGGTGGCGCCGATGAATTTGCGCACGATCTTGCCATTGCGGTCGATCACATAGGTTTCGGGATACTTGAAGGTGCCATAGACGTCGCTGGTCTTCTGCGATCCCTCGCGGACCGTGAGCAGGTCCACGCCGTGATCGCGAATGAATTGTTTGTAGGCCCCGTCGTCTGCATCTTCACTGACCGCAAGAATCGTCACCTTATCGCCCATCTGCTTCTGTAATTGCACCAGCGACGGCATCTCTTCGATACAGGGCGCGCACCACGTGGCCCAGAAGTTCACCAGCACAGGCTTGCCGCGCAGCTTGCTGAGCTGGACGGTATGTTGCGAATCCGTGACGGTGAAATCTGGCGCTTCATTGCCGATGCGCGGAGGATGGCCTCCGGGATTACAGGCGGTCGTTAGTAGGCAAGCGATGCAGGATAGTAAGGCGAGGCGCTTCACACTCATATAATAATGGACGGAAGAGCTGCTGAAATGGCGATGAGGCGCGGGGAACTACAACTTTCGAAGTGATTGGGTCATGTGCCGCCGGCTGAAGCCGGCTCTGGGGAAGAACTAGCGGCTAATCGGCACGACTGAAAGTCGTGCCCTGACACAAAGACACAATTGTGAACGACTTACCTCGACCCGATGTTTCGGTGATCATTCCAGCGCGCAACGAGGCGGCGTGCCTCGGCGACTGCTTGCGGTCGCTGGTCGCGCAGGCGGGCGTGAGCTACGAGATCATCGTGGTCGATGATCACTCGGCGGATGCGACGCGGGAGATCGCTGCGAGCTTTCCGGTGCAGGTGATCGCGGCGGATCCGCTTCCGGCAGGCTGGAGTGGCAAGTGCAATGCGGCGTGGAGCGGTGCCAGGATCGCGAAAGGGAAGTGGCTGCTGTTCACCGATGCCGATACGAAGCACTCGTCGACTTCGATAGCAACAGGCATCCGAGAAGCTACGGAATGCGGCGCGGGGCTGCTGTCGTATTCGCCGAAGCAGGAAGTTCACAGCTTTACCGAGCGCGCGCTGATGCCGGTGATCTTTGCGGAGCTAGCGAAGACGTACCGGCCGAAGGATGTCAGCGATCCGGCGTCGCCGGCAGCTGCGGCGAATGGGCAGTATCTGCTCATCCGGCGGGAGGTTTACGACGCGGTGGGCGGACACGCGGCCGTGGCGGGAGCTATTCTGGAAGATGTCGAGTTGGCACGGCGAGTGAAGCAGGCTGGGTTCAAGCTGCAATTTCGTCTGGCGGATGTAGTCAGCGCGCGCATGTATCGCAGCTTTCCCGACATGTGGGAGGGCTGGACGAAGAATCTGGCGCTGCTATTTGCCCATCCGGCGAGGCTGGCGCTTGCGCGGATGAGTGAGTTTGCGTTGATCGTCCTGTGCGTTGTGGTGGCGATCGTGAAGTGGAGCAGTGGCGACAGGTTAATCAGCGGAATTGCGGGAGCCCTCGCGATCGTGTTCCTGGCATTGTTCTGGAACCGCATCCGGCGGGCGCACTTCGATTGGCTGTCGAGTGCATTGGCGATCCTCGGATTGCCGCTGTTCGCGATTCTTTTGCTGAACTCCGACATCTCACATGAGCGAGGCTCAGTGCGCTGGAAGGGCAGGGAGTACAGCGGCGCGAGCGGCACGGGTAGTCCGGGCCTTCAGGCCCGCGTTGGAAAAGCGAAACGAATTCGGCTTTAGCCGCGGTCGTGGGCTAAAGCCGGCTCAGGTAGAGTGGTGACGCTGAGACGCTGGCCTAAAGGCCAGCTCTACCCGAGTGTGCCAACATAGAAAGCAGTGCGTAGTCTTTACCAAACGCTATGGTCTACCTAACCCGCAAGTGCGAGTTTTCCGCGTCGCACTATTACCACAATACGGAATTCACCGAAGAGGAGAATCGGCGCGTCTTCGGCAAGTGTGCCAACCTCAACGGACACGGCCACAACTACACCCTGGAAGTCACGGTGAAGGGCGAGGTCGATCCCAAGACGGGCTTCGTTGTCGATCTTAAAGACTTAAAGGAAATCTTGAACCGCGAAGTGCTCGACGCGATGGACCATCGGCATCTGAATAAAGAGGTGCCGGAGTTTCGAGACCAGATCCCGACGACCGAGAATCTGGCGATCGCCATCTGGAAGCGGCTGGAAAGCAAGTTAAAGATCGCGCAATTGCATCGGGTGCGAGTGTACGAGCTGCCGGACCTGTTCGTCGACTTCTACGGAGAGCCATGAAGGCCCATCTGACGCGGCGTTATATCTTCTCGGCATCGCATCGGCTGCATTGCGATGAGCTGTCGGAGGCGCAGAATCGCGAGGTCTACGGCAAGTGCAACAACCCGCATGGACACGGGCACAATTATGCGCTGGAGGTGACCGTGAGCGGACAGGTCGATGCGAAGACGGGCATGGTTTGCAATTTGGTTGATTTGGACGAGGCGGTACGGCGCCAGGTGCTGGAGCGCTTCGACCACGAGAACCTGAATCAGTGCGCGGAGTTCGAATCAGCAGTTCCAACGACGGAAAATCTGAGCGAGGTCATCTTCCACATTTTGAAGCAAAACTTTAAGGCCGCTCATCTGGAAATGGTACGGCTGGAAGAGACAGCGATGAATAGTTTTGAGTACGACAGCAACTAGCCGCGAGCCTCTAGCCCCGAGCTCGCGGCTCGAAGCTCGAAGCTAGGTGCCAACCATTAGCCATGAAAGAGATTATCGAGACCCCGACCCTTACCAGTGCAACGTTCGAAGAGCTCGTGCGCGAGATGTTGGTGCGCGTGGGCGAAGATACTGAGCGCGAAGGCTTGCTGCAAACGCCTGAGCGCTACGCCAAGGCGCTGCAGTTTCTCACCAAGGGATACCACGAGGATCCCGAGGAGGTGCTGCGCGGCGCGCTCTTCAATGTCGATTATGACGAGATGGTCATCGTCAAAGACATTGAGATGTTCAGCCTGTGCGAGCATCACATGCTGCCGTTCTTCGGCAAGGTGCACATTGCCTACATCCCCAAAGGCCGGGTGATCGGCCTCAGCAAAGTGGCGCGGCTGGTGGAGATCTTCGCGCGACGCCTGCAGGTGCAGGAGCGGCTAACGGTGCAGATCGCCGAGACGATTCAGAAGGCGGCCGCGCCGCTGGGCGTAGGCGTGGTCATCGAAGCACGGCACTTGTGCATGATGATGCGGGGCGTTGAGAAGCAACACTCGGCTACAGTGACGTCCTCAATGCTGGGCGCATTCCGCGCGCAGCAGACGCGGCAGGAATTCCTGTCGCTCATCCATGCCAAGAGCACCAATGGAGCCTAACCGATGACTGCGAAGCCTCCGCAGTCGTCAACAAAACCGAAAGTAGTTCCCTTACGGCCGCCCACCGGGCCGACGCGCCTGGCAGACAAACTGGCCGTCGTCACTGGCGGAAGCAAGGGCATTGGGTATGCAATCGCGCGGGCGCTCGCCCTGGAAGGCGCGAATGTCGTCATCACCGGACGCGACCTGACCACCCTGACCAAGAGCGCAGCCGAGCTTCGTAAGGAAGTGCAAGGTCCGGCGAAGATTCTCGCCATGACGTGCGATGTCCGCGTTCCGCAGTCGGTCGCCAGGCTGTTCGCCGTGGTGAAGCGTCGCTTCCAGCAAATCGACATCCTGGTGAACAACGCCGGCATCAGTCAGCCGCCGCGATCGCTGCAGGAGACGTCGCTGGAAATTTGGAAAGAGAACATCGAAACCAATTTGACCGGCGTCTTTCTCTGTACGCGTGCAGCCTTGCCGCAGATGAAGGCGGGCGCGACGATCATCAACAATCTGTCGGCCGCGGCGAGACAGCTCTTTCTGCAGTATTACGCGTACACGTCGGCGAAGATGGGCGCACTGGGTTTCACGCAGTCGCTGCGCGAGGAACTTGCGCCGCGCGGCATTCGCGTCATGGCGCTGATGCCCGGAGCCACATCGACCGACATTTGGCAGCAGATCGCTCCTGATATGCCGCGCGACCGCATGATGGATGCGGAGAGCATCGCACAGGCGGTGCTGTATGCCGTGCTGCTTCCGTCGAACGTGAATCCCTCGGAGATCAGCCTGGATCCGACCGCCGGAACGCTGTAGGTGAATCATTTTCACCACAGAGGCACGGAAGACACGGAATTTGGTTTATGTTTGGCCCTACCAGGTAGGCTTCCCTGCGCTGTCTTTCCTGCTTACCCAAACTGCTTCGCGATCATGGGGAGAACATAAGAAAATCCCGTGAATTCCGTGTCCTCCGTGCCTCCGTGGTGAAAACTACCTTCACAGTCCGTAGTGATAGCGCCTTGTGCGGGCAGGGAAGAGCTTGATGAGGAAAACGCCGGCGATGAATCCTCCCACGTGCGCCCAGAAGGCGATGCCGCTGGAGCTGCTGCCGTGGGCATTGATCGACGTCGCAGCGCCGCTGAGGAATTGCGCGATGAACCAGTAGCCCAGCACGATCCACGCCGGTAGCCACATGAAGAAAATGAAGAAAAAGGGGACGAGCGTGAGCACCCGGGCGCGCGGGTACAGAACGAAATACGCGCCCATCACGCCCGCGATCGCCCCACTGGCGCCGACGCTGGGGATGGTCGATCCGATGTTGAAGAGCGTGTGCAGCACCGCCGCCGCTACTCCGCTGATCAGATAAAACGCCAGATACAGCGTGTGCCCGAGATAATCCTCCACGTTATCGCCGAAGATCCATAGCGCCCACATATTGAAGATCAGGTGCAGCCATGAGCCATGCAGAAACATGGACGTGAAGACGGGCACGATGGCTGCCGCCGTCGGCACATAGCGCGTCCCGAGATCGGAGATGAGGTTCCACGGTACGTAGCCGTGGTTGAAGAGGACAACGGTAAAGCGCGCCGGCACGACGCCGAAGGCGTAAATCAGCTGCTCGCGTCCGGGGGAGTTGAGCGAAACCTCGAACAGGAAGGCGACTGTATTCAACAAAATCAGGATGTAATTGATGAAGGGAGTGCCGATCCGAGGTGTGTCGTCTTTCAGCGGAATCATAGCGGAGCGGCCTGGAAGCGCGAGCCTGTGGCCCGCGTAGCAATTAGCAACTAGCAATTGCCTATTAGCAAATACGAGGGCTGGAACGTTAATGTCTCGCTGGGGACTGGTTTGCTAAGAGCCAAAAGCTGAGAGCTAACGGCTAGAAGTTGACCGACTAGCCTTTCACCCTCCACGATAGCAGAAGCATGCCGCTCAACGCTGTGATGGTTGTGGACAAGCCGGCGGGATGGACCTCGCATGATGTGGTCGGTAAGGCGCGACGCATCCTGGGCGAGCGCTCGATCGGCCATCTGGGCACGCTCGACCCGATGGCGACCGGCGTATTGCCGCTGGTCACTGGACGAATGACGCGGCTGGCGCAGTTCTATATCGCGTCGGAAAAGGCGTACGAAGGAGCAATTCGGCTGGGCCTGGCGACCGATACCTATGACTGCGACGGCGAGCCGGCCGGAACCCAACAAGAAGTTCATTCAACACTTGAAGAAATCCGCCAGGCCGTCGGCGGCTTTGTGGGACGGGTTCAGCAGGTTCCTCCACCGTTTTCGGCCAAGAAGATCAAGGGCGTGCCTGCATACAAACTGGCTCGTAAGAAGAAGGATGTGGAGCTGCAGCCGGTCGAGGTGGAGATCAAGGAATTCACGGTTTCTTCATTGACTGGGGATATCGCTGAATTTGCCTGTCGGGTCTCGTCAGGAACCTATGTGCGAAGCGTAGCTCATGAGCTGGGGCAGAAGTTGGGAGTTGGCGCCCATCTGGCTAGCCTGCGGCGGACGGCCGTCGGTGAGTTCGACATCGAACAGAGCCACACGCTGGAGCAGATCGCCGAAGCGGCCGAGCAGGGAAGACTTGAGGAGCTTTGTGTGCATCCGCGGCGCGTGCTGCCGGAGATTCCATCGGTCACGGCCACAGAAGAAGACGTTGGCAAGATTCGCCACGGCCGCAGCGTGAACCTGCCGGAGATGTCTCGCTCGCGGTGGGTGAAGGTGTTCGCCGGGCAGTCGGAGCTGATCTGCCTGGCCAGCCGGGTCGCGGGGACGCTGTTCCATCCCAAGGTGGTGCTGATTTGAGAATGTGATGCATATGGATAATAGGTGCATCATATTATTCAAAATGGTGTAAGATGTTGATATGCGAACCACAATTACCATGGATGAGGAGACGGCCAAGATCGCCACTCAGTACGCGCGCGGCCGTGGCGTGTCGCTCAGCAAAGCTATCTCGGAGCTGATCCAGCAGGGGGTCCGTCGCCGGGCCCGCATCAAGTATGTTGATGGACTGCCGGTCTTCGACTTGCCCACGTCACGGCGACGCATCACCACCGAGTTCGTCAAAGAACTCGAGGATGAATGGTGATGGCGTTTCTGCTCGACGTCAGTGTGCTGATCGGGTCGGCCGACGAAAAACACGTAGCCTACCGCAAGGTCCACGACTGGTTTCTCGGTTTGGATGGAAAGCCGTGGGCGACCTGCGCGGTTACGGAAGCAGGCTTCGTCAGGATCGCATCGAATCCCAGGTTCTTCCAGCCTCGCATCGATGTCTGGGAAGCGATAGAACTCTTAGCCAGGTTGACGGGACAGCCCGGTCATCGCTTCTGGCCGATGGATGTCAGCTTCGGGGAGGCGGTACAGCCGTTCCAAGAAAGACTCTTCGGTCATCAGCAGGTGACGGATGCGTATCTGCTCGGACTCGCGATCAAGAACAAAGGCCGACTGGTTACGTTGGACAGTGGCATTGAAGCGTTGGCCGGCAGGGAGTTTGCAGCATACGTTACGCTGTTGCGATGAAGCGTATCGGTCAGCTCAATCCATTAGGCGCGAGGTTGAATATCCTCGATAAAGGGCTGTGATGGTACAAGGGCGGGTCTCGAAGGCAGCACGGCTGGCCAAGGCGGTTCTGGTCGCGATTGCGTTGAGCGCGGTTTTCGGGGCAGCTGCCGAGGCGCAGGCCCCGGAATGTGTCCCGGGGAGCTTGGCTTTCTACCAAGCACTGGGCACACAGGGCTGCGTGGTCGGCGATGCGAAGTTCTCGAACTTCAAGTACCAGCAGGCGGATGGATTGCCCGCCGCTTCGATCAACCTCACTCCGGGAACCGCGCCCGACAGCAGCGATCCGGGCCTGTTGGTGGAAGGCTCCTGGACCTACCCATCCAGCCAGGGATCGTCGATCTCCTATACCGTCGAAATCCAGCGCGGCAAGCCCATCAACGGCGGCACGCTCGAAATGCAATTCGGGCAGATCACGGGCACGGGAGAGGCGCGAGTCGTCACGCAGATTTGTCGGCCTACGGAGGGCTCAGACAGCTGCGCCGACGGATCGCTGAAGCTGCAGGTCGTGCTGAGTGCCGGACCAGAGAAGCGAGTCAGTGCGAGCGGCCGACTCGCACTGCCGCAACGTCAGGTTCGGGTGGTGAGCGCCCTGAGCATGGCGAACGGGAAGAATGGAACTGCCAGCTTTAATGGTTTCATGACGGTGCTGCACCGCAAATCGGAGTAAGAGATCGCCAGCGGTCAGATTACATTCACGACAGGCGTAATGTCCGATAACAGATATTATGTTAAGTCTGCTGAGGGCGCGCTTAAACACTGTTCGGGACGCCGGCGCTCTGGCGATTTGTGCTCAAGAACTGCAGGCCTCAACCGCGAGTTCCAGCTTCCCTCAATCGGCTGGCAAACAAACAACTGGCAATCGTCCTTCCGGCAGTCCTCTCATAATTCCGCGGGCCGTCCTGATTTGACATCTGTTTGCGCATTTTCGGGCTAGAATGTTCCCACTCTCGGGGTGATTCCAATGAGTGCAGGCTCCCTCTGCGCTCGGGAGATTCGGCTCCCGGCCACACGTCGTCTCCTCCAGGGCGGACTCGCAGTTGGTCTGCTGCTGAGCGGTATGCTCTGGGCGCAAAGCGCCGCTTCCGGCGAAGCGGCCTACACCGACTCGTCGTCAAACCCATGCGACTCACTCGCCCCGGACATGTCTCACGCTGATGCGCTGCGCAAGGTCTGTGAGTATGCGGTATCGCTGCCCAAGCGGATACCCAATTTCACCTGTGAGCAACGCACCGCCCGCTACGTGGATGGCAAAGCTTCCGACGTGGTTACCGCGGAGGTTACCTATTTGGACGGAAAAGAGTCCTACCGGAATATCAGGTTGGACGGACAACCGGTAGCGGATGTCGGTTGGCTGAGTTCGCACACCTGGTCGACCGGTCAGTTTGGCGCCGATATCCGAGGCATCTTCGATAGCAGCAACGAGGTCAGTTTCGAGTGGGACAAGGCCAGCAGCGATCGTGGGACCATGGCTTTCCATTATGAGATCCCGCAGCAGGACGTTCCCTTTTGGCGGCTGCATATTCACGGCAAAGTTGCTGCGCCGCCATATCACGGCGAACTGCGCATCGACAAAAAGACGGGTGAGCTGCGGCAGCTGCAAATAGAGACCACAATCCTGCCAGAAGACTTTCCGCTGCGCAGCGCTGATCTGCTGATCGACTACGGCAACGTTGCCTTTAGCGACGGCACCAGCTTTCTATTGCCGCTGAAAACCGTGGTTGACGCCTCTGCGCGCGGCGGCCGGGTGAATCGCAACGTGCTGGAGTTTCACAACTGCCACAAATTCCGGGCGATTGCGCACATCATGCCGTAGGCGGACGGCTGCCCGGCGGTAGTCCGTATTTTGACCACTTAGCTAACGCGTTGACTTAGTCCACAGCTTAGTCTACTCTGCGGTCATGGAAGTGAATATCCATGAGGCTAAGACCCATTTGTCCAAGCTGCTGGAGCGGGTGGCACTGGGCGAGGAGGTGATCATCGCCAAGGCGGGAAAGCCCGTGGCTCGGCTGGTTGCCATCAAGAATCGCAAAAGCAAGCGTCCGCTGGGTCTGGCTAAAGGAGAGTTCACTGTCCCCGACGATTTCGACGATCCGCTGCCTCCCGAGATTGAAGAGGACTTTTATCGTTGAGGGTGCTGCTCGACACGCACGTATTCCTCTGGGCTACCAACGATGTCGGGCGGCTCTCTACAGCCGTGCTCACAGCGATTCAGAATCCTGCCAACGAAGTGCTCGTCAGTATAGCCAGCGCGTGGGAAATTGCCATCAAGGTGAGCATTGGGAAGTTCAAAATGCCAACGCCGCTTGCTCCCTATCTGCAGCGCTTATTGGCCCGACATGGATTCACCCTCTTGCCCATCCAGTTTTCCCATCTGGCGACGTTGGAGAAGCTGCCGCTGCATCATCGCGATCCGTTCGATCGGCTGCTGGTGGCGCAGGCTATCGACGAAGACGCCACTCTCGTCACAGTTGACTCCCAGCTTCGGCGCTACAAGGTGAAGACGATCAGCTAGGGTCGGCCGCTTACGCCGTTGCCGTCAACAGCTGCTCCAACTCGGCTTTGAATTTTTCGAGCGCTGCCAGCCGCTCCGGAGTAGCTTCCACGATCTCCGCTTTCGCCTGGAAGACTTCCCTGCCATCTTTCTCCACCAGCACGCCGAGGACTTCGCCCATACGCCAGCCCGGCGATCCGATCAACTGTAAACCTGTGGGAGTGGCCCGCAGCAGGGCGATGCAGCTATGGCGAATCACACCGACGGCGTTGGGATAGCGATCGAAGGTCTGCAGTTCAAACCCGGCGAGATAGATACGTTGCAGCTGTTCCGCGGAATCCATAAAGCAGCAATTAGCAATTAGCTAAAACGGGTGAACGACGCATCTCGGGGCAATCCATCGGCAGCATCGCGAGAGGCAGAGGAGCTATGTGACGCAGGTTCCAAGCTAATTGCTAGTCGCTAATTGCTGCCTTTCTCACATCTTGTATCGTCCTAAATCGTCCTCGCCCAGGTTCTCCAGCCACTTGCGCAGCTCCTCGGCGGAAACACGATCATTGACGTTGCTGGCGACTTTGCTGTTCTTCAGCACCTCGTCCTCGACGAAGATGGGGCAATCCATGCGCAGCGCCAGCGCCAGTGCATCCGACGGTCGCGAATCGATGCTGATGCTCTGCCCATCGCGCTCCAGCCAGATCACCGCGAAGAACGTGTCGTCCTTTAGTTCGGTGACGACCACCTTGCGCACCATGGTCTCCAGGCCGATCAGCAGGTTCTTCAGCAGATCGTGCGTCATCGGGCGCGGCGTAGTGATCTTCTCGATCTCCAGCGCGATCGCATTGGCCTCGTAAACGCCCACCCAGATGGGCAGCACGGTCTCGCTTTCCTGGTCCTTGAGCACCACGATGGGCATGTTGGTTACCGGGTCCATCATCAGCCCGCGAATTTTCATTTCAACTTCCATCGTGGTCCCCCTTCCGCTACAAACAAACTATTCACCACGGAGGCACGGAGTACACGGAGTTTTTTGTGTGTTCGTTGTCTGATCGCCGTGCCTTTCACGAAAAACGTTCCGTCACCTGCCTTGCTGGCAAGCGAAAATGAAGATCTCCAATTCTTTATTCTTTTCCGTGATCCCCGTGCCTCCGTGGTGAAAACGATCTTCATACAACGACGCCCAACAAACTATTCGGAAATATCTGCGTCACCTTCACCTTCACGTACTCTCCGACGCTCGGTTCCTGGCCGCCGTTGGTCGTGAAGTTCAGCGTCTTGTTCTGCGAAGTGCGGCCGATGACCTGCCCGCGCGCCGCGTTCTTACCTTCAACCATCACTTCAAGTATTTGCCCCAAATGCCTGCCATAACTGGCGCGCTGGATCTCCCGCTGCCGCTCCTGCAGAATCTGCAGCCGGCGCGACTTCTCCTCGTCCGCAATCGAGTCGATGTACTGCAGCGACGACGTATTCGGCCGCGGCGAATACTTGAACGAGAAGACGCCGTCGTAGCCGACCTCGTCCAGCAGGCTGAGCGTCTCACCAAACTCCCCCTCGGTCTCGCCCGGGAACCCAACAATCACATCGGTAGTGATGCTGATCTCTTTATTGCGCGTCGACTTCATCCACGCGATGCGCTCCAGATATTGCTCGCGCGTGTACTCGCGGAACATCGAGGCCAGCACGCGCGACGAGCCGCTCTGCACCGGCAAATGCACGTGATCGCAAAGCGAGGGCACGGCATCGATCGCGTCGATGATGTCTTTGGTGAAGTCGCGCGGATGCGAGGTGGTGAAGCGCACGCGACGAATGCCCGGCAGCTCGCCCACCGCGGCCAGCAATTCCGCGAAGCTCATCTTCCCTGCCGGATCACGGTAGGAATTCACGTTCTGGCCGAGCAGTTGAATGTCGGTGTAACCGGCGTCGGCCATCCGCCGCGCTTCGCGCAGCACCGATTCCGACGTGCGGCTGCGCTCCTTGCCGCGCGTGTACGGCACCACGCAGTAGGCACAGAACTTGTCGCAGCCCTCGATGATGGTGATGTAGCCGCGGTGCGGATTGCTGCGCGCGGTGAATTCGGTCTCGAAGGTCTGGTCGGTCTCGCGGTCGTCGAGCCCGGTCACGCGATCGGCGCCCGCCTCGATCTGCACCAGCATCTCGGGCAGGTTGCGGTACGACGCCGAGCCGGCCACCAGCGACACGTGCGACGCGCGCTCGAAAATCTTCTCGCCCTCCTGCTGCGCCACGCAGCCGAGAACGGCAAAGCGCTTCCCTTCCTTGCGCAGCTTCTTGTAATCGTTGAGGCGGTGGAAGACCTTCTGCTCGGCTTTATCGCGAATCGAGCAGGTGTTGTAGAAGATGAGGTCGGCGTCTTCCTCGCGCCCGACCTGCTGATAGCCCTCGGAGATGAGCGTCCCCACGACTTTTTCCGAGTCGTGGAAGTTCATCTGGCACCCAAAGGTCTCGATGTAAAACGTTTTTTGCTGCGAGCTCACGCCATCCTCAAGCATCAGTATATCGCGGGAGGGAGGCGTGGCTCGTGGATGGGTAGCCCAGGTCTCGCGTCTCTCGAGACCTGGGTACGGACAAAACGTGACGCCAGGGGGAGCGAGTTATTGCCTCCGGGCGTGGTTACGGGCATACTCGCCGACTGATCGATGAGGAAGTTCCCCGGTCTCGAAAACTGCGAGACCCGTGCCACCCGGCGTCAACTCTGCTGTTCGACAAGAAATCCCTGATGCAACATGCTCGCGAGGAGGTCGTTAGCACTTTGCTGCAAGGCTGCCTGGGTGAACGCTGTTAGCGGGCTCTCAATCGGCGGATTCGGGGCGCCGTCAGCAAGATATTGATCAACCACCTCGCGCGCCGAGTGTTGTCCATCCAGGGAGCGCAAGAGCGGTTGGAACGAGCCATCCACCTCCAACTCCAAGCCTGAAGCTTTGTTGTAGATTGCGCAAGACTCATCCGGCACGTCGTACTTCCGGATCTCCACATCTGGAGACAGAGCCAAGACCGTCCCCGATTTCCAAACATCGCCAGATGGCTGGCTTGATGCACAGTCCAACGGCAGCTCCCCGTGCTTCATCACCGCGTGCGTAAGGCAACCACCCTGGCAACCCCATAGTTGCCGGTAGCGACACTCTTCACACTCATCCATCGGGTACAGGCGGGACTGGTATAGTCCCATGGCCTTGCGGTAATAGGCCTGGATTTCCTGCAGGTCCTTAAACTCGTCCAGATGGCGATTCCACATTTTCGAAAGGCAGAAACAGCACCACACGTTCAGATCGGGTCCAATGTCAATGACAGGCTCGCAGTGCATATTTCGTTGAAGATCCACCACGCCCTTTAGGAATAGCTCACCGGCCTGCTCGTAGCTGAACATGCAGAGCGGAACTGCATTGTCCATCCTTACCTGCACGCCGCATTCTTCGGCTCGCCTGGTAAACTCCACGACGAAAGGAGCCATCGCCTTGTAGTCCTCGAGTTTCAAATAGGCGTTGTTCGCTCCCACCACCGGCAACGAAAAACTCATCCGCACATTGTTGATACCGTACTTCTTGGTGAGCTGCAGCACATATTCGTATCTGGGCTGTTTTTCGAAAATATTAAAGCTCAGTGTGATACTGTCTCGACCCGAAATTGCGGTCAGATTGCGTTCGATACGCTCCCAGATATTAGGTAAGTAACGGTCTGGATGGTCGACGTTGAGCAGGAAAAACAAGCGTCGCGGCGATATTCGCTGGAACAGATTGTTATAGCTCTCCGGCCAAGTCGCATTGCTCAGCACGTCAACCCGCATTCCGTTTTCCAGCGCCGTTTGCAGGATGCGGGGGAACTCTGGATGAAGGGTCGGCTCCCCACCCATGACTCGGAAGAACGGATGGTTTGATCGCTTCAAGAAGCCGACGACTTTCTCAACATCACTCATAGCCATCGACAGCTTCTGTCCGTCGGCCAATCTCTCTTGTGCAAAACAATAGGGGCACTTCAGATTGCATCGGGTAGTCAGCAGTACATTGGCCATATTCCCCCCTCTATCAACACCGGTCGGCAGCGATCTTCCTGCTACCGGCCGATGTGTCAGTGCTCCATGAGTTCCTTTGAGTCCGCTACAGCCAACGCTACTTTTTGTTACGGCCGACGGAACGAAGACTCCTGAGTTGGCGGCTTGCTTCAAATTGAACAGGGCTGAACGGATAGCCAGCGCCAAAATAGGAGATTGGCCCTCCCCTATAGGAGATTGTCCTGTAGGAGATCGGTCCCCAGGTGTAAAAGATCGGATAGAAGATTGGGCGATAAGACAGTATGTGGTTGGCGAGTGTCGTCTTCCACAGGACGTCAATTGGATAACCGACGGGACGCGGAATTACCCGCCCCGCCTTGAACTCGTCCACCAAGTCCCTGAGCTTCTTCACTCTCTGCAGCTGTTGCAATTCTTCCGGCTCGAGAGTAACGCTGTATTGCTTTGCGATCTCCTGCGGTTTTTCCAGCAGCTTTGTGAGCAGCTCTGGATCTGTCTCGCAGGCCTGCATCAATTTCCGGATTCCCACTTCTGTACTCATCATCTACCTCCTCATGACTGAACAGGTGCGCGCACCTGCTGAATAGCTGCGCGCCGGCAAATTACTGTTGGCGAGGATATGCGATGGCGGGGTCCACTGGCGTCACTGCTTACTGCGAGTCGATCGAGGCAGTCGCTTGGAGAGAAGGACTTAAGCAACGGGCCGGGGCTTAAACTTCCAAGCGGCTAATGCGTCTTTCAGGACCCGCACCTCTGGGGCTACGCACAGTCGAAAAGAGAGTGCTATTGGGAGAGGCTGTCCCACACTGTATCGCGGCGTACACCCCGATTGCAGTGCCACAACTCACAACCGCAGGTGATAGCGTTACCGACAACCGGGAGTCGGCCGAAGCCGTCGCTACTGAACGAATCCGCTTCGAAGCTTAGTTTCCAGGCCCCATCTCCCGGCGGCGGTGCCGGGCGCCCCACTCATTTCTGCTTCTGGAATGAGTGGGATCTCCAAATCGCGCGACAATGCCCACTCTCCCACACAAGCCGAACTCCAGCTGGTGTGGGGCACCCGCTGGCAGGTCCGCCGATCACTCCCGCCGGAATTCGTAAATGACGCGGCGCGATCCAGGGCCGGCGTCGAAGGACGCCGGGTAGTTCGATCCCGTGAGGTCGTAGCAAACCCGGAGTGAGCTCCCACTCAACTGGTAAATCCCTTTCAGCTTGCCACCGTAGGTTCCCGCCGGGGTCTCGTGATGCACAGCGTCGATGAGCTTGCGGGAGGCGTCCAACGTGATTTTGACTGGAGTAGGATCCAGTTTCTGGTTGTAACGAACCTGGTACGCGTCGCCCTCGACGATCCATTGCATGTCCCCGGTTTGTGAAGCGCCATTCTCCGTCGCCGAGACCAGCGTCCAGGTACCCTGCAGCGCCTTCATGTCGTCGGACGAACTGGACGGCAAAACATAGTTGCAGCCAATCAGCGACAGGGCGAGCACCGCAACGCACGCCAATCGGGTCATGTAGGTCTTCTCTCCGGCAAACAATACACGATCCCCGATCCGCGATCCACTAATTCCCTATCGACGGCACCGGCTTGCCATCCATCAGCGCTCTGACATTCGCGGCGACCAGATCGCTGGCTTGCCGGGATTCATGTCGAGGCAGTTGTAGAGCACGACGATCGCGCGGTCGAGCTTCGGCTCGAAACTCACAAAAGACGCATATCCTGCCGTGCCGCCGTTGTGCCAATAAACACCGGTCTCGGGATGGAACAACCACGCCAGCGCGATCTTCGTTCCGCCGGGACCATCGGCTTGCGGCTGCTGCGCCAATCGCAAGGCTGCAGGCAACGTCGCAGCCGGTCCGCTGCTCGCCGCCGGAATTTTGTCCGGATGCAGGTACGCCTCGGCGTAGGTCAGCAGATCATCGATGGTGGAGCGCAGCGCGCCCGCTCCGGCCATGGACTGAAAGGTCCACTGATGCGCTTTCTCATGTGCGCCGCTGTAACCCTGGATGAGCCGCGCCTGCTGTGCCGCCGATAACTCAATCGTCGTGTCCTTCATCGCCAGCGGTCCCGTGATCTGCTGCTGAATCAGCGCTGCGTACGACTCGCCCGCCTTGTCGGCCAGCACCTGTCCCAGCAATCCAAATCCAAAGTTGCTGTAGAGGAACTCCGTCTTATCGGGCCGCGCGACACCGTGTTTCGCCATGTAGTCGTACGCGTCCTTGGCGGTGTAGTCGGCGTAGGGATCGGCCTGCGTCGCGTGTTCGGCAAAGTTTTCGGGCAGACGCGGCAGCCCCGAGTGCTGCGTCGCCAGATCGAGCGGGGTGATCTCCGCTCCCGATGCTGGCTTTGCGACGGTCCCAGTCGGCAGCAACTCGCGCAGCGGTTCATCGAGCAAGACCTTGTGCTGCTCGACCATCTGTGCCAGAGCGAGGCCGGTGAAGGTCTTGGTCACCGATCCGATCTCGAAGATGGAATCGGTCTTCGCCGTTCCGTACGCGAAGGTCTTGCGCTCGCCGCCAACAGCAATGCCTACGACCAAGCCTGCTTGCGGCCACGCCGCAATAACCGGCGCGAGTTCCTTATCCAGCACGGGTTTCAGATTGGCCAGTGCGACAGGCGGTCCCGCGGGAGCAGGAGCAGGCGGCGCCATCGACGCTCCCGGAGCTTTCGGCAGACGCGTGAGTTCGAGCGGCAGAGGCACTCCTTGATTCCATGTGCCGCTCAGCTTGGTGCCATCGGCGCTGAGAGTTGCCGTGTAGGCGCCGTGAACGGGAGGCGCATCGAGCGTGAGCTTCTGACCGGCGAGCTTGACGTTGTCGCACGCAATTCCCATAGCGCCCTGATCGAGCGAATCAAGCGAGCAACTGATCTTGCCGCCGGGCGCGGCGTGGAAGTGAAACACCACGCGCAGCGACGTGTCGCCAGCGTGCAGCGCGCCCGCCCAATCGCCATCAATGGGCGACGGCTTCACCTGCGCGTGATCGGCTCCAGTGGATACCTGCTTCAGCACTAGCTTGATGGACTTCCCTTGCGTCCACATGCCGGAGATGGCCTTGCTATCCGCGCTCACAGTTCCCGTGTAGCTGCCGTGCACCGACGGCACTTCGAAGCTGAAGGTCGATCCGTTCAGTTGCGCATTGCTGCCAGCCAATCCATACGCGCCTTGCGCCGGGCTGTCGAGCGTCGCCGTGAGCTTGTTGTCAACCACAGTCAGATGCAGCACCAGTGGCAGCGAGCCTGCGCCGGTGTTCAGCGAGCCCTGCCAGTCTCCCGCGAGTCTGCCTGCGGACGGAGCCTGAGCGAGTATAGGTACTGCGGAGAAAACTATGTGGAGAAGGAAAAGCAGGACAAGCGGCGAAGTTCGGCTCATGCGCCTATGGTACCGATGAATCCGATTTCGCGCCCAGCGAACGACGGTCGATCAATTACTGGAATGACAGCCCTACGCACTTCGCCTTTGGGCAAACACCCACTTCACCAGCTCCGGCTCGGTGTAAGCCCAATGCCAGACATCGTGATCGACGCCGGGATATTCGGTGTAGAGGGGATGTCCGCCGGCTTTGCGCAGCGCCGCTATGCGCTGCCGCGACAAAGCCACAGGAACGCTCTGGTCGGCAGCGCCATGGAAGTTCCACAGCGGCGTGGCGATTGACTCGACCGGCGACTCGTAGGTATCGCTGCCGCACAGGGCGACCGCTGCGGCGAAGAGCTTCGGGCGTTGCGCGGTCATGTGCCAGGTTCCCGCGCCGCCCATCGACTGTCCGGTTAGATAAATGCGGCGCTCGTCGATGGTGAACTCACGGCAGAGCGCGGCGATGATCTCCAGCACCAGCCGCGCCCCTTCGCCCAGGCCGGGAAGCAATCCAATCTTCCCTTCCGCCTCGTGCGAGAGATCGTAGTTAACCCATCCGGTGTTCGTCTGCGGCACCATAACGTAGCAAGGAAAATTCTTCTGGTTCTCCGGCAACAGCCAGACGCGGGTTCCGAAGACATTGCCCAAGCCGAGTTGCTTCTCGTTGTCATCGCCCAAACCGCCGCTGCCGTGCAGGTACACAACCAGCGGCAACTTTCCGCTCGCCGCCGGCCGGAACAAGCGATACGGCATATTCTTGTCGCTCTTGTGCACACGCGCTTCGTAGCTCTTCTCCAGCCCTGCGGACTTTTCTTTGAAGGTGTCGATCAACGCCATGCGCTCGGAAGACATGGGTGCGCCCGGCGCAAGCGGCGGAGTTGGGTCCACTGTAGGTTTGGGCGGCCTGGCGAATATGAGGCTCCCTGGCGGCGCCGCCATCCACGCAGCAGCCGCCCCGGCGCTCAACAATCGGACCGCTTCCCGTCTGGTGATCTTGTGCATGACCGGCCTGCTCCTGCTCGCCGCGCCCAAATAATCAGTGCTCCTTGTCAGCCTCGTCGTTGACGCGCGTCTGGTCGGTGATCCAGTTCACCTCCCAGGTCTTGCCGCCATCATCCGAGAACGACTGCTCAAAGTGCGGCGTGCTGGTGTTGAGGTTGGTCCAGTGAAATCTGATTAGGATGGTCTTGCCGTTGATGGTGTCCTGCGCGAAGAACTCGCCGACACCGTCCTTGAACTCGCCGACCTGTGGCGGGTCGAGGACGCCGACCTTCTGGTTGTCCCAATACAGCCGCCACTGATGCGATTGCGGATTGTAGACGCGCAGCGTCAGGCCAACAATCTTGCCGCTGGGACCGTTCCATTCGCCCTCGTCGATTTGTGCGCCCTCGAAGAGCTTGTGGCACGTGCCTCGGCCTTCAAACTCCACCCACTCGTTCGAACCGGTCAGCGGATGCAGACGCCGCTTCAGGTGATATTTCCACGAGCCGAGCAAAGGGTCGAAGTCGTGCGAGCCGTCGCGCTGTTGGACCGATTGCTGCGCGCTACTCGTCTGTGCCGGAAGGTTTGCCGGGAATGCAACCAGAATCAGAATGGCTAACAAGCAGGTCCGATGCATGTTTTTGTAGTCTCCAGTCATGAGTTGGGCTGCCGTTCGAATGATGATGATGCATGAAGAGACTTGCTCGGTGCCCCAGGTTCGCGTCCGTCCTTTGGACGCTAACCTGGGATCGTCGTGCACGGACCCAAGTTAGCCCAAAACACGGGCGAACCTGGGGCACCACGTGCTACTTGTTGATGTCCTGCTTATCTTGAACCTTGGTCAGCAAACCTTGGACGCTTGGTTTGCCGGAGTCGGGCGCGACGGCCAGCGCCTCTTGCAGTTGCTTGGTCGCTTCGGAATAGTTCCCTTCTCCGACGGCGACGCGCGCCAGTCCGGCATGCGCCAGCCAGTTGTTGGGATCCTTCTGCGCCGCCTGCTTGAAGACCGCGAAGGCTTCCTGCTGTTTGCCTTCGCGCTGCAGCTGACGTCCGTATCCGTAAAGCTGCTGCGCATTGCCCAGCGCCAGCGCCTTGTTCTTGGCTTGCTGCGCTTCTGCCTTTTGTCCCGTCGTATCCAGAATGCGCGATTTGGTCATCTCGTTCTCGAAGCGGTCTTCGTTGCCGATGGAGTTGTCCTCCCACTTGAGCGCCTCCGGGAGATCGTACTTGCTATCGACGAGGTAAGTGGCCGCATCGTCCCATCCGTCCCACGTGTATTGCGAGAGGCCGCGCAGCTGATTCTGCAGGCTCGCCTCAACAATCTTGTTCACGTCGACCGACACCTTGAAGGGCACAGCGATCTTGTCCCAGCTCATCACCACCACGGCGGAATCCGGCTGCAGCTGGTCGAAGTCGTAGGTCAGCGCGTTGTGCATCTCCGTCGGCTGCGGCTTCACGGTCACGCGCAGCGCATCTTCCGATTCCTTGTAGCTGAAGCTGCCCCACGCGGTATGCATCTGGGAGAAGATGACCGTCCAGTCGCCTTCATTGGGAATCATGTGCAGGCCGTAGGTTCCGGCTGGCAACGGCTTGCCTTCGATCGTCACGTCGTTGGCAAAAGTGATGGTCGTGTTGAGATTGGCGCCCGCGCGCCAGACTTGTCCGTAGGGCACAAGTCCGCCCCACACCTTGCGCCCATTCACCAGAGGCCGGTGATAGTCGATGGTGATATTGGTGATGCCGATGGTCTGCGTCAGCTTCGCGGCCTGGCTTTGCAGCGGAAGATTCATCTGCGTGGATTGCGCGCTGCAAAGGACGGCAATCAGCAACAGGCATGGAAGCACTAGGAAGCGAAGTTTGCTCATGGTAGGCACCTCTCTCGTCTCTCTCGTAGGAAATGATTCCGGCGGCAGATCGCCCCCGCAGAAACGTGGCTCGCCCCACGGATTCTTTCGGGGAACTTGGACTGCGACAATGTAGCACCGATAGCAGCAGAGTGACGAACGTGGTGGGAACGGGCACGGATGTGCAGTTTGCGGGGATGGAACGGGTGCCCCAGGTCTCGCGGTTTTCGAGACCTGGGAGGGACGTGGTTCCGAATCACAACACCGTCGGCCGAGTCTCACCGGGTCGGGTGCCCCTCACGCCATCGTGTCATAGACGAGCGCGAAATCTACGGAGTATAAAAGTAGGTTGCAACTCGACGTTAACCACAAGTCTTGACTGGGGTATCCATGTCTACCACTGCGCAGGGTCCAAAGGGTCTGGAAGGCATTACCGCGGCGAATTCCGGCATCTGCTACATCGATGGCGATGCCGGCGTGCTCGCCTATCGCGGCATCGACATTCACGAGCTGGCCGACAACTCAACCTACGAGGAGGTTTGCTACCTGCTGTGGTTCGGGAGGCTGCCCAATCGCGCTGAACTCAACGAACTGAAGCTGCACATGGCCCGCGAGCGCAAGTTGGATGCCTCGATCATCAGCCTGCTGCGGCAGGCTCCCGCGCATGCGCTGCCCATGGATGTGCTGCGCACCATCATCTCAGCGCTGTCGTATTACGATCCGGAAGAGAAGGTCAACGATCACGAAGCCAACGTGCGCAAGGCGGTTCGCCTGACCGCGCAGATGGCCTACGTCGTCGCCGCCTATGACCGCATTCGCAAAGGCAAGCCGCTGCTCGAGCCAGATCGCTCGCTCTCCCACGCGGGCAATTTCCTCTATCTGTTGAATGGCGAAGTGCCCAGCGAGACCGCGGAGCGCGCCCTCGACATCGCGCTCATCCTTCACGCCGACCATGAGTTGAATGCCTCGACCTTCGCCGCGCGTGTGGTAGCTGCAACCCTCAGTGACATGCATTCCGCTGTGACAGCCGCAATCGGCGCGCTCAAAGGCCCGTTGCACGGAGGCGCCAACGAAGCCGTGTTTCGCATTCTGGAAGCGGTCGACGCCTCGGGCGCTGATCCGGTGGACTATATCAAAGGCATGCTTGCGCAGAAGAAGAAGATTCCCGGCTTCGGGCATCGCGTGTATCACACCGAAGATCCGCGCGCGACGCATCTGCGCAAGATGTCGCAGGATCTGGGACACTCCAGCGGCAACACCAAGTGGTTTGACATTTCGCACAAGATCGAAGAGTTCATCGTCAGCGATCGCAAGCTCAACGCCAACGTCGATTTCTATTCGGCGTCGACCTATCACACCCTGGGCATCGACATCGATCTGTTCACACCGGTGTTCGCTGTGTCGCGCGTCTCCGGCTGGACGGCGCACGTCATCGAGCAGCTCAACGACAATCGCCTCATCCGCCCGCGCGCGGATTACCACGGCCCGGCCTATCCCAATCACTACGTGCCGGTGGACAAGCGATAGCCTTCACAACCGCGGTGATGAGTTAGGATGAGAATCGCCATCGGCGCGATTGTTGCATGCACATTCCTGACGGCTATCTGAGTCCCTCGACCTGCGGCGTGCTCTATGTGGGAGCCGGTGCAGGATGGTATGGCGCGCTCAAGCGGGTGAAGCGCGCGCTGCTCGGCCGCGTAATTCCGCTCATCTCCGTCTTTGCGGCGTTCTCGTTCGTCGTGATGATGTTCAACCTGCCGCTGCCCGGCGGCACAACCGGCCATGCTCTGGGTGTGACCATCGCCGCCATCGTGCTCGGCCCCTCGGGTGCGATTCTCGCGCTGTCCATTGCGCTTGCGATTCAGGCTCTGTTCTTCGGCGACGGGGGCATCACCACTCTCGGTGCCAACTGCTTCAACATGGCAATCATCGCCTCGCTGGTGGCTTACGCTAGCTATCGACTGATTGCAGCCAGAGCCGCGCTGACTTCCAGGCGGCGCGTCGTCGCTGCCGCCATCGCCGGTTATCTCGCGGTAAATGCTGCGGCGTTGATCGCCGCCGTGGAATTCGGCATTCAGCCCATGTTGTTTCACGATGCCAGCGGCACGCCGTTGTATGCGCCATATCCGTTGAGCATTGCAGTGCCGGCAATGATGATTGGCCATCTGACCTTCGCGGGACTGGCGGAAGCGGTCATCTCTGCCGGACTCGTGGCCTATCTGCAGGTTGCAGATCCAGCGCTGCTGCGCGCGACTTCAGGAGTTATCGCCGATGGAGACGACGCGCGTTCGACCGCGCCATCATTTCGCCGTCTGTGGATCATGATCGCAGTCTTCATGCTGCTGACACCGCTCGGCATTCTGGCGGCAGGAAGGGCGTGGGGCGAGTGGTCGCCGGCGGAACTGGCTCACGCCGCATCCTCAGCATCTACGACAGGCTTGGCACCGTCAACCGTGCCCGCAGGTCTGCAGCGGCTCGCGAGTTTCTGGACAGCGCCCTTCCCTGCTTATGCGCCGGCGTTCGTCCACAGCCGCGGATTCGGCTACCTGTTGTCGGCGATGTTCGGCATCGGCATCGTCTTGATCTTCTCGCTAGTGGCGCGTTCGTTGGCCGCCAGATCTCGCCGCAAGGAATCCTCCGCATGAGCCGCAGCTTTCTGGAGTCGACAACGGTCGGGTTCGGGCGCGCGTTCACGCGGGCAATGCTCTCCGAAACGACCGCGCAGCAACGCGGTTTGCTGCAATCTCTCGATCCGCGAGTGCGCGTGGTGGGTTTATTTGCACTCGTGCTGGCGGTAGAGCTTTCGCGCAAGATCGCCGTCGTTGCGGCGCTCCTGGTTGTAGCCGTTGTGATGGCAGTTGCTTCCCGAGTCAGCATCTTCACGCTGGCGAAGCGTGTGTGGCTCATCGCGCTTGGCTTCACGGGGGTGATAGCTCTTCCCGCGATATTCGTCACGCCGGGGCGGCCAATCGCGGCATTGGGAACCGTTGCAATCACCGAACAAGGCTTGCGCACAGCTGCCCTGCTCGTCCTGCGAGTGGAAACGGCGGTCACATTTACCACGCTGCTGGTCTTGTGTACGCCGTGGTCGCATGTGCTGAAGGCTCTGCGCGCGCTGCGCCTGCCCAAAGAAGCCATCGTTATGCTGGCGATGACCTATCGCTATGTCTTTCTCTTAGTAGAGACGGCGAGCCAGATGTTCGAGTCGCGGCGCAGCCGAACTGTCGGCGTCCTGAAGCCACAAGGTCAGCGGCGCATGGCGGCGCGAACCGCCGGTGTCCTACTGAGTAAGAGTTTTGCCCTGAGTGACAATGTCTATCTTGCGATGCAGTCGCGAGGATTCCGCGGCGATGTCCAGGTCCTTTCCGATTGGCGTCTGACAATGTGGGACTTCATTGCGTTATTCGGCTTTCTGCTGGCCGGCAGCTTCGCCGTCTGGATGGGAAGATAGCCGATGACTCCCCTGTTCGAGCTGCGCGATGTCTGCTTCGACTACGAGGGCATACCCGCGCTGCGGGGACTGTCGTTGCAAATCAATCGCAGCGAACGCCTGGCTCTGCTCGGCGCAAATGGATCCGGCAAATCGACGCTGCTGCGGATGCTGGATGGGCTGTGCTCTCCATCGCAAGGTTCACTCCACTTCGAGGCGCGGCAATTGACCGCCGAGCTTCTTCAGCGCGATGACTTTGCGCTTCCCTTCCGGCGGCGCGTAGCGCTCGTCTTCCAGAATCCCGACGTGCAGCTGTTCAATCCCACTGTTTTCGACGAAGTCGCCTTCGCACCTCTGCAGCTGGGGTGGTCGAGGGAACAGGTACTTTCGCGAGTTGAACAGACACTGGAATATATGCGATTGACGGGAGTTCGCGACCGTCCGCCCTATCGCCTCTCCGGCGGCGAGAAGAAACGGGTCGCGCTGGCTTCCGTCCTGGTGCTCGATCCCGAGGTGTTATTGCTGGATGAGCCGACGGCAACGCTCGATCCGCGCAGCCAGAGCCAGATTATCGATCTTATTCAGGAGTGGAAAGGCTCGTCGAAGACTGTGATCTCGGCGACGCATCAGCTAGAAATTGTGGAAGACATTGCCGACCGAGTAATCCTCTTAGAAGAGGGAAAAGTTGCAGCGATGGGAGCTCCCGCAGAGATACTGTCGAATAACGAATTATTGCTCCGAGCGAATCTGGTACATGCGCACCGGCACTCCCACAATGGGGTAGTTCACTCCCACCCGCATATCCACTCGCATTCCAAGCATGAACACTGAAGCCGCGCCGGCTCCAAAGCAACGATCCTCTGAGAACTTCGAAAGCCGCGCTATTCGGCGGACGGGGTTCCAGCTTGCGCGTACGCGGCAGAGCGCTTCAGATCGTCGGCCGAGATCCCGCACTTCAGAGAGCTGAGGTCGCAACATACATCCTGCGCGGTGCGGGTGCAGGAAGTGGCAGGCATCTGCTTACCCTCGAGCCAGCTCATCACCGCCGGCACTTCACCCTGGGAGGTTCCCAGCAGGATCGCCGGGTATACCGACTGCGTCATCATGTCCTGCGGAACCGACCCTAGAACGGTATCCGTGACCAGAACTTTCGCCGCGCCATTGGCGTCTTTACCGAATAAAACCAGCGCCCGGTATTTGCGATTGTGTCCCTGGAAGGAAACCGCAACGTTGAACGAGGCGTAACGCTGATAGACGTCGGTGGGCTGATTGACGGCCATCACTTCGGCCAGCGTGGTGTTCACGGTTGATAGCCCGCCGCCGCCCGATCCTGGCTGCCATTCGGGTATGGCCACGCTCGTCTCATCGGTTACCTTCCCGTGTTCCTTGTAACTGTTAGGGGCGTCGCTAATGATCAGCAGACCTTCGCCGTTGGGGAGCGTGACCAGATCCTGAATATTGCGCTCCGCGATCTCCGAGACCTCGCCGACGGTGAAATTGCTCAGCGCGATGCGCAGGTCGTTCTTGTCCAGAGCGCTGTTCAGCGCGGGAGTGTCCAGCTTACGGTGCTTCTGGTGGACGGCCTGCTCGACGGTTTGCACCTGAACGGCGAAGATGATCTTGGCGTAAGCCATCCTGACCGTGCGCTCTTCAGGCGACATGTTGTTATCGGCGGCAAACGCAGTGGACGAAGACAACAACCCTGCACAGCACAGGGCAACCTTAAGAAGTGGCCTCATACGGTTCCCTCAGTAAGCGAATTATGTGCCCGCGCCTGTGCGAAAGCAATCAATCTTTGCTTGTGAGGTCCATATATCGAAATCGTGTTCGGCCCGCTGAACGCCGTATAAGACACGTCTTACGGCATGAGATGGCTCGGGCTGGCTTGCGGCAGCACATTCCCAACCGGTTCCGGACTCGGGTCAGGTGTCGCAGCAACCACGGGGTATTTTGCTTCCGGATAGATTTTGGCCAGCAGCAGGATGCCGGCGACGGTGACCGCCAAATCGAAGACGCTGGCTTCCGGTCCGACGGCGCCGCCGCTCAGCCACTTCGACCCCAACAGGGTCGCCTTCAACAGGTGTCCGGTTGCGTGCATGCCGCTGTTGGGCGTGGAGTAGAAGAAGCTCTCGCCCCAGTCGAAGGCCATATGCCAGCCAATCGCGAACCACAGGTTGCCAGTGCGGCGCAACGCAAGGCAAAGGAAGAGCGCGATCAGGACGATCTCAACCGCGCCAATCCAGTTTTCTCCCGGATTGAAGAGATGCAATCCCGCAAAGATCACGCAGGTGATCCCGGCCGCCGGCCAGAAACCGATTCCCGACGTGAGTGTGTACTGCAGGTAGCCGCGGAAGGAGAATTCCTCGAAGAAGCCCACCAGCAGAAAAGCCAGCGCCCACAACAACGCACACTTGATAACGTCTGGTGGCGACAATGCCAGCCCGCCGAAGGAATACGCTCCGCTGGCGGCCATCATGCCGACGATCACCGACAGCATCACAAAACCCCACAGCGCGCCGGCCCAGAACTGCTTACCTAAAGCGAAACGAAATGGAAGACCGTAGTCGGCAAGGCTGCGATGCTCGAAACGCCCCATGATGGCGGTAGCGATGAGAACGACACCGAAACCGAAGACTTCGCCGATGATGACGGTGCGCGCTGAGAAATCAGTTCCCAGCTTTCCGATGATCTTGCTTAGCGGAAAAACTACGGCGAAGCGCACGGCCACTAATAGCGAGAAAAAGACGAGCAGTCGCCAGCCGGCGCGCACGCCTTGCGGACCGATGAAGACGATCCGGAGCTGGCTGTTGCTGGATGGAGCAGGGGTCAATTCTGTCTCGGGCATTTTTCTCCTCGCAGCTTAAGACGAAAACTGGGTCAAAAGGTTCCCCGCGCGCGGGATCCAAAAGGGATGACCTGACGATTAATGTACTCGAAGCAAGCTGAAGGAATGCTTAACGGCTCGGCAAAATCTCGGTCTGAGGTTCTGATTGCTCGCGCAAAAGAATAAACTGGCCGCTTACCCTCATTAAGCGGCCAACTATCGTCCCTTTCTCGTTTTGGGTGGGAGATTCGAGGGTTCCGGGACTCAGCCCGTTGTTCTCGGCATTGTGACACCGCACTGCCAGGAGCCATGTAAAGTCCGCGTAAAATCCTGCCCCGAACCGGCGACGATTACCGTCCTCGATACCGCCCTCATGTGAATCGAAAAGGGCACTCTGCCAATACTTATCCCCCAAAGGTCCGATGTCATATGCCCACGATGTGGGGCGGTAGTCAGCAATCGTGTCTAAAACCTGCTGTGATCGTCCGCTTGGCCCAGAAACATATTGTGCGAATTCTGATTTACCCGGATAATCCCTTAACCCCTTTTTCAACGCTGCAAGCGTCACTTCATCACATGCCGGGCCATTTTGCGCCAAGTTACCGTGTCCCCAGGTCGCTTGGCAACTTAACTCCAAAGGAGCATTAGGTCTCAATGAAAGAGACTCGCAGGAGCTTTGTTCCCCTTTTTGTTCTGCTGTGCGGTTCGCTAATGATCGCACAAACCGCCGTGACAACGTATCAGAACGACAACAACCGCTCAGGTGCAAACCCGCACGAAACCATCCTCACCCCCAGCAATGTCAACGTGTCGACGTTCGGCCGCGAAACGGCTTTCCTTGTCGAGGGCTACGTCTACGCTCAGCCCTTGTATGTGCCCAACCTCAGCATCAACGGCACATCGCATAACGTGCTGTTCGTAGCCACCGAGCACGATCAGATCTATGCCTTTGACGTAAACAGCGGACACCAGCTCTGGGAAACCAATTTTCTTGCCGGCACCGGACCCCTGATAACGGTCAGCACGGTCTCCAGCAGCGATGTGAATTGCAGCGATCTCGTGCCGGAAATCGGCATCACGGGCACTCCCGTCATCGATACTGCGACCAACACTATGTACGTAGTCGTGGAGACCAAGGAGATCAATGCCCTGACGCATCTCACCAACTTCTATCATCGACTGCACGCCCTCGATATCCGAACCGGGCGCGATGTGGTTTCTCCACACATCATCACGGGGAGCGTGAAAGGGACGGGTTCGGGTTCAGAGGGCGGGTTCATCACCTTCAATCCGCTGCTCGCCAACCAGCGCCCGAGTCTGCTTCTCGCCGATGGACAGGTGTTTGTTTCCTGGTCCTCGCATTGTGATCTCGGCGAATATCACGGATGGCTGATGTCGTTCAACCAGAGCAGTCTGGCTCCCTCGGGCATTTTTGCCGACACCCCGAACGGTTACGACGGAGGCATATGGGGCGGCGGTTCGGGACCGGCGGCTGATGCCAATGGCTCGATCTATGCGGGTACCGGCAACGGACTTTTCGACGTCACCGGTGGAGGAATCGATTACGGCGACAGTGTGATTCGCCTGACGTGGTCTTCCCTGGGAATTTCTGTCGCCGACTATTTCACGCCCTGGGATCAGTCCTATCTCGACACCACAGATGGCGACCTGGGTGCCGGTGGCGTGGTGCTGCTCCCGAATCAGAGCGGACCCTATCCCCATCTGCTGATGCAGGTGGGCAAGGAAGGGACGATCGATCTCATCAATCGCGACAACATGGGACATTGGCACTCCGGCAATGACGATCAGATCGTGCAGACGCTGCCGTACGTTATTGGCGGCGTATGGGGCGGTCCGGCGTTCTGGAACAACAACGCATATTTCGGTGGATCCTACACTGCACTCGAGGCCTTCAGCTTCAAACCGCAGACAGAACTGCTTTCGACGGCAGCGACCTCCAAGTCGCCGGAACAGTATGGTTACCCTGCATCCACGCCGTCAGTGTCCGCCAACGGCACGACCAATGGAATTGTCTGGACTATCGAAGCTGACACCTATCCCTCAACGGGTATCTTGCACGCCTATAGCGCTACGAACCTAGCAACCGAGCTGTACAACTCGAAACAGAATCCCAGCCGCGATCAGGCTCCGTTGGCCGTCAAGTTCACGGTTCCCACCGTGGCTGACGGACATGTCTTTGTGGCCGGCCAAAACCAGGTTGCGATGTACGGACTTCTGCCATAACAACTCGAACTCGCCCGTGCAGCTTGCGGGCGAGTTTTTTCTTTTTCCCGTCGATATGGCTTTAGCTGCGACGCTATCGGAATTGTGGCAGCACCGCTTCGCCGAAGAGCTTCGCCTGCTCCTCGCGATCGACACCCCAGATCTCCAGCATGATGTTGGTACAGCCGGCGTCGCGGTATTCGGCGATGCGCTCGCAGCACTCGTCGGGAGTTCCCGCGATGGCGCGAACTTTTTTCAGGATGTCATCTGTGACCGCCTGAGCAGCAGCTTTGCGACCGCCCTTTTCCATTGCGTCAGCGATAGGCGCAATTTCCTCGAACTTGAGGCCAGCCTTTTCCAGTAACACGTCCGCCGAACCACGAATGTTCTGTACCTTGTTGGCCAGATACATCGCCGCCATCTCGCGCGCGCCCTCTTTACCTTTCCTGGAATCGCGGTTGATGCTGCCGACGATCACCCCGCCAAGATCAAGTTGGGCAGCGTCTTTGCCGGCCCTACGCGCGCCTTCTTCCATATTGCCGCGCGCGTAGCGCACAAACTCCGGCGTGGTGATGCTGGCTGTCAGCAGCCCATCGGAATGCGAGCCGGCGAGCCGCTGCAGCACTGGGCCGGTTGCTCCGATATAGATCGGCACGCGCGCTCGCGCCACATGGGCTTCATCCTTCAGCGCCGGCGCCGAGGCCTGGAACGCCGCGCCGTGATAGTCGACGGCTCCCCCGGTGAGCATCGCGGTGATGATGTCGATGCTCTCTCGCATAACCACCCCCGGGCCGACGTCCTTTCCCTTCTCGCCTTCGCCGATTTCTTTCATGAAAATCTTCGACGCGCCCAGTCCGAGAAGGAAGCGGCCGTCGCCCGCGGCATCCTGCATCACGCGCGCTTCCATGGCTATCTGCACCGGATGCCGCGTGTACGGCGAAATAATTCCCCAGCCGATGATGATGCGCTGTGTCTGCGCCGCGATCACGGCTGTTATGGCGGTCGAGGAGCGCGCCTCGAAGCCATGCTTGCGCCACCAGGGGTAAGCCTCAGCCAGCCAGAAGATGTCGAAGCCGGCACGATCGCAGGCTTGCGCCATGCGAACCGTCTGCTGGAGCGGCTCCATACTCAATTGCAACACGCCTACGCGAAATGGAACGGACATGAATGCCTTTCGAAGCTGTCAGCCATCGGCTATCAGCTCTCAGCTTTGTTGTTTGGGATATGAATACCTTCCCGGATGAATGCGTTGAGTACCTCGGACGACGCATTGTGAATCTGCCTTAGCTGACGGCTGATAGCTGAGAGCTGACAGCTGTCACTGGCCGCTCCACGAGTGCTCCAGCCCCTTCATCAGTGCCCACATAGCGCGATTCAGCGGAGTCGGCACACCGTACTTCTCACCCCACTTCACGATTGCGCCATTCATGAAATCCACTTCCGTCACGCGCGACGCGAGCGCATCCTGCAACATGCTGGCCTTGTGCTTGCCGGGAGCGTTCGCTCCTTTGGCAACGAGATGCCGCGGATCGCCGTGCAGCTCGACCCCCATGGCTTTGGCGACGGCCTCGCCTTCCTGAATCAGCGCCTCGAACAGCTCGCCTGTCGGCGGATAACGCGTCGCCGCTCCGTGATGCAATCGCGTCAGCGCGCCCACAGGATTGGTCGCCGCGTTGAAGATCAACTTGGTCCACTGCGCACCACGAGCGTCGGGCATCGCGATCGTGTTCATGCCGCCGCGCGTCATGTAGCCGGCAAGTTCGTCAACCCGCTCCATCGGCGTGTTGGTCGGCTCGAATGGCCCAATCCAAGTATCGCCCTTGATATCGAATCCAACGTGGCCCGGTTCGATCACGTGACCGGCAGGAAACGTCGTGCCGCGCATCACGTACTTCACGTGCTCGGCGATGATCTCCTCATTGCCCACGCCGTTTTGTACCGAGCACACAGCGCTGTTGTTGTCGAAGCAGCGCGCCGCAGCCTTGATCGCGCTAGCGGTGTGAATCGCCTTCGTGGCTATAACGCCGTAGTCGCAGATAGGGAGCGCGGAAGCGTCGCTGCTGGCCTTGGCGATGCGCGCGTGCAGATCCGAAGCTCCCGAAAGCCGCAAACCGCTGCGATTGATGGCGTCCATGTGCGGCTGCGCGACGTCGAAGGCGTAGACCTCGACCTCACCACCATGAGCCAGATGCGCCGCGAACAGGCTGCCGATCGCACCGCATCCTACGACGAGAACTTTCTTCATGCGTCAATCCAGCGCTCGGGCGTTGCCTTCGGCATCGAAGGCACGTTTGCTTTGGAGTAGAACTTCCAGGGAATATTGCTTAGATTTTCGCCCTCGGAGACGCCCACGCGAAAGGTGTCTTGGGTGTACAGGCAGACCTTGCCATCTTGATCAACAACTTGCGGATGCAGTGAAAATATCATGTTCTTCTTTAGCTCGATCTGGCTCTTCGCGCCGATCGCCGGATGCTCGATCATCGTCGTCCCGATGGAGTGTCCGGAGAGATGTCCCAGCGCGAATCCCTTGCGGGCAAACGTGTCGGCCACGACTTTGTGGACCTCACTGGCGAGCACGCCTTCACGCATCAACTTGCGCGCGGCTTCCATCGCCTCGGGATAGACCTCGGCCATCTGCAGCGTGCGCTTGCTGGGTTCGCCTGCGATCAGCGCGCGAGAGAACTCGACCCAATACCCCCCTGCGCCGGCGATTTCCAGCGAGTACAGCATCAGGTCGCGCTCGCCAACACGGCGATGTCCCGGAACTTTGAAGTGCGCCTCAGCCTCGCCGTTTTCGCCCGAGAGGACAATATTCATCATCCGCGGTCCGGCGCCCCGCGCGAAGAACACCTCGACAGCCGGCGCCATAATTTCCGCTTCGGTCTTGCCGGGCGCGAAGCCATCGAGCAGTGCCCAGAAGCCTTCGTGAATGATGTCCATCGAGTCGCGAATCTCGACCAGCTCTTCCTCGCTCTTGACCGCGCGCGCCATATCGAAATGAAAATCGAAAGGAACGAGTTCGAACGAGCTCTGTTGCAGCTCGCGATAATCGCGCACGGCCATGATGTAGTCGAGTCCGTAAACCGCGACCCGCTTCCAGCCTTCGTCCTGCGCGCGCTCGCGCAGCCAGCGGCCGGGAATGTCGGCCCAGATCTTGTCCTGGACGAACGGCTTCTTCTTGTCGCCGATCCAGCGGGCTTCTTGGGGGAATACGAGCGTCGGCTCGCCTTTGAGCGGAATCAGCACGTAGACGTAGCGATGAACGATCTCGAAACTGGAGGCGTATAGAACCGCCCCCTCGAAGCCGGCATATTGATTGCCGCAAACAATCAGCGCGTCGACATTTTGCTCGAGCATGACGGCGCGAATGTTGTCGTAGCGGCGCTGGATTTCAGATGGACTGGGCATATTCGCTGTCAGCTGTCAGTTCTCAGCTGTCGGTTCTACGATAACCTCGTTTGTCGAATTGCTCCGTGCAGGTCAACATCGAAAACGCCAATTAATATGCTTCGCGTTGGCTGATAGCCGACTGCCGGCTTCAGCCACAAATCTCCGCTGCCGTCAGCGCGTAAACCTTGGTTATATCGACGAGCGTCTTGATCGCCACCTTCTCGCCTACGTGATCTCGCGGACCGCTCGACGGCCCATAGTTCACCGTCGGACATCCGAAGCGTGACAGCACCGACGCATCTGAGCACCAGAGGACTATATCGCGAACCGGCGGTTTGCCGGTTACCTGTTGATGATTGCGCTCGATGGATTTCACCATCGCATGATTCTCGTCGATGCTGGCACCGGGGACGGATACAAACGTCTCGAATTCCAAACCGTAGTCGGGATGCTTGTCCCTCATTGTCAGATACAGCTTCTTGGCCGCCCGGCGGGCATCGGTCATGCTGATCGTCGGCGGCACGCGCAAGTCGAGAAACAGGTCGCCGCGCTCGGGAGTGCGGCTGGCACGCCACGGATGTCCGGCCTGCAGACATCCGATGTTTACAAACCCCGGACGCCCAGCCCAGCGCGCCTGCTCCTGCCACTCCGGAATCCATTCCATCACTTCTCCCACAACGTGGTACATGCGGCGAATGGCATTCTGATCTTCCTTTCCCGGCGCAAATGCGGAATGTACGTAGTTGCCAGTCAGGCCGAACCGCACCCACATCGACCCAGCATGTTCCAGTACGAGTTGCATGTCGGTAGGTTCGCCCAAGATGCACATATCAGGAAGAACGCCGTGGCTAACGAGGTAATGTGTTCCGGCGCCGTAACCGCGGTATTCCTTTCCTTGAAACTCGCCCCACTGTGTCTTCTCGATCTCACCGCAGACCGCGCCCAGGATGACGTCGCCCTCCAGCTTGAGTCCGGCTTCCAGCAAGGCTTTCACGGCATGAACATAGCAAACCAGCGCGCCCTTCATGTTGTAAATGCCAAGGCCGTAGATCATGCCGTCTTTGACCACCGCGTGCGGCTTGTAGCCGATACCGGTAAGAAAATCCTCGTCGCCGGTGTTGGATGTATCCATGTGGCCGTTGAACATCAGGCACTGGCCGTTACCCCGACCCTCGAGCCGGCCGATGACGTTGGCCCGCGTATCTTCCACCTGCTGCCACGCAATCGTAAGTCCCAAGCGTAGAAAAGCTGCCCGCATGTACTCCGCCATGGCCAGCTCCGCCCCTGTAGGACTTGAGATGTTGATCACCTCGCAGCACATCGCGACGATCTCTTCCTCACAGATGCGGCTGAGAATGGCATCTCTTACATTGTCAGACAGAGTGGCTTTGCCAGCGGTTGCCATTAGCGTGCCGTTCCTCCGGCGTGCGTGGTATGTAGAAGGCGAAAGTCATCAGGAAAAGTACACAATTTCTCATTGCCGTTGCCGGTGATCCAGAAGTTATCTTCCAGCCTCAATCCCCCGCCGCCGGGCCAATAAATGCCGGGCTCGATCGCCAACACCATGCCTTTTCGGATCGTGCCGGTTCCCGCCTGATGCGCGTACGGCGGCTCATGGGCGCGAGCTCCCACACCGTGGCACACGGCATGCGACGGCTGTCCGGGATAACCACCTTCGCCAATGCGCGCGCGGATGAGGCGATCGAGCTCCGGCAAGCTTGCGCCATCTTTGGCAAAGGCCGCGGCCTCGTTGAACACCGCCAGCAACAGATCGAGCAGTTTGTGATACTCCGACGACAATTCTCCAGGACAAAGATTCTTGGTCAGGTCGTTCCAGTAGCCGTCAACGCAAACCCAGATCTCGAACAACGTTGGCTCATGCTCCTGCACGGGACGTTCGCCGGTCGCGGTGAAGGTTCGAATTCCTTTTCCCGACCACACCAGCGTGAAGGCGCGAGCCATCTCCACCTTGCCTTTGAAGCCGATGCCCGTCGCGTGCACAAAGCCTTCGAATATCGCCGCGACCTCGCTCTCCTTCATGCCAGGGCGCAGGCGTTCGGCAGTGTGCTCCATGGCGAGCGCGGCCAGCTCATTGGCCAGCTTCATGCGCTCGATTTCCTGATCCGTCTTGATGGCGCGCACTTCAGCCAGCAAGCCCGATGCGTCGACCACCTCACGTGCGACCGCCTTGAAGGCGTCAAACCAAGGCTGGCTCCAGGTAGTCGGCTCTCCGACCATGCGATCGGCGGACTGCGTTCCCTGAGACAGCTCCAATCCAACGCGGCCGGTGAGATCGCGCTCCTTCAGAACCTGTAGCGCAACATCCAGCGAACGAAAAGTCGGCGGCCGCGGATCGCGATCGTCATAACTCTTGAACAGGCGGATGTCCTGTGTCCACGCAGTGCGGCGCGCGTCCTCTTCCTGCGGCTCGATGGCGATAAGCGTCGGTTCCCCTTCGCGCGCAAAGATCGCGATGTCGTAGCCCTTCATGCACCAGTAGTTCGTCAGATAGACAATGTTGTCGGGCGCGCGAACCACGAGGGCGTCGAGATTGTCGCGCGTCATGAGTTCGCGAACGCGGGCGAGTTTCGTGTTGTCGATCGGATAGGGCATGCGGTCAATCGCCGGCGGATTTACTTTCCACTGCCTCCAGCACATTTTCCTTCTTCCACGACCAGCTCGCCTCTTTGGCTTTAATCAAGCGATAGAGGGTGGTGTGCAACGGCGCAGGCACGCCGACGCGCTGAGCTTCACGAGCAATCGCACCACCGAGAAAGTCAACCTCGGTAGTCTGACGATGTCGGATATCGTACAGCATCGACGGCGGGTGGTTCGTCTGTGCGCCGATGCAGTTCATTGTCCACGGATCTTCGTGTAGTTCTATGCCGAGCGCCGCAGCGACTGTTTTTCCTTCTTCAATCAATTGATGAAGGAGGTGGCCGAGATCGCTGAATTCACTCTCGGCAGCGAAGTGCGGCGAGTGCGGCAACTCGGTCAGGGCGGACACAGCGTTCACCGATGCGTTGAAGATCATCTTCGACCACTGCGCCGGGCGAGCATCATGTAGAGCTTCGGCCTTCAACCCTGACTCATTGATCAACGCAGCCAATTCTTCAACCAATTCGAAAGGTGTGTTTGTCGGCTCGAACGGCCCCATCCATGTTGAAGTGTTCAGCTCGTAATGCACGTGATCGTCGGCAAAGCGCGTGCCGCTCATGAATGTGGTGCCGCGAATCACATAGCCGGGCCGCATGAGTTCAGCGATGATCTCTTCGCTGCCCAGGCCATTTTGCGCGGAGAGCACTGCGCCGCGCTCAAAGAGATGAGCCACCGGGGCGAAGGCCTCGCGCGTCTGGTTGGCTTTTGTGGCGACGATGCCAAAGTCGAACTGCGGCAATTCGCGCGGATCTTTGCTCGCCTTCAAGTGAGTATGAAATTCGTTGCGGCCCGTCACACGGATGCCGCGATCATTGATGCTGCTCGCGTGCTCCTCCCGACGAACGAAGACCCAAACGTCGGCCACACGCGCCAGGTGCGACGCGTATAGGCTGCCGATGGCTCCCGCTCCGACGATGAGGATTCGCTTCATATAAGACTTTTCACCACGGAGAACACGGAGAAGAAGAGACAAAAACTTTGCGCGATCTGACTTCGTGCCCAACCGGCCAGTGACAGATTCTTTTTCGAAACTCCGTGATCTCTGTGTGTTCCGTGGTGAAAATCATCTTCCTCTGCGCTCGACTTTCACATTCTGCTTCATCTCGCCGCGCCGCTTCCGCTGGATCACCTCAAACAACGTGCTCGCGTTGTTATGCGAGTCGTCGATGATGATACCGTCACGCCAGAGCGCGTCCTGCAGTGCGGCACTGATCGCGTGCAGCGGCGCGCCTCCGCCTTCGCCCATGCCTTTGGCGCCGCTGTAGCTGTGCGGCGAGGGCGTCTCGATATTGCCGTACTTCACGTTGGGCATGTTCATGGCGGTGATCGGCGTGTAATCGCTGAAGGTTGAGGTCAGCATGTTGCCATTGTCGTCGTAGGCGCAATTCTCCATCAGCGCCGCGCCGATACCGTGCGCGGTCGCGCCGTGGACCTGGCCTTCGACGATCATCGGATTGATGACCGTGCCGCAATCGTCGACCGCCGCGTAGTCGAGAATCTTCGGAATGTACGTTTCCTTGTCGATCTCGACAACTGCGATGTGCAGCTGCGACGAGTAAGTCAGCGTCAGGTTGCCGTATTTTTTCTGCACGTCCGGGACTTGAAATGGCGCACGCCAGGTATAGCGGCAATTTAAGGTAAGCCACCGCAATTCCTCAGGAACGACTGCGGTGTTCACGTTGGCGAGATTGGCGAGGCCGATGTACGGAATCGCTTTCTCCGTGTTGCGGACACGGATCTCCGGGCCCTGTTCGCCGACGCCGAATTCCAGATCGTCTTCGCTGGCCTGCAATGCGAAGGCGGCGAGCTTCGCCATCTCAGCCTTCAGCAGACGCGCCGCACCATTTACCGCCGACAGTCCCGAGACCGCGAACTGGCTGGCATAGGTGCCGCTGTGACCGGTGTGGACGTTGCGCTCGGTGTCGAATCCGACACGCACGTTCACCATCCCGGGAGGAATTTTCAAAATGTCGGCGACCACCTGCGAGACCGTGGTCTCGTGGCCCTGACCTTGCGGCACAGAGCCGACCGCGACGATGACTTCGCCATAGATATCGAGCTTGGCGGCGGCGGCTTGCGAGTTGCCGGAGAACGGCGCTTGCGGATTGACGATCTGCGACTGGCCAAAATTGTTGGTGCCGGAGTCGAGCGTGGTGCCGATGCCGATGCCGAACCAGCGGCCCTCAGCGTGAGCCTTGGCGCGCTCTTCCTGCCACCTCTCCCATCCGATGAGGTTCTTGGCGACCTCCAACATTCGCGGATAGTCGCCCGAATCGTAGACGCAGCCGTTGGGAGTCGTGTACGGAAATTCGTCAGGCTGAATGTAATTGCGCAGGCGCATCTCGTCGGCGGGAATGTTTAATTCGTGTGCGCAGATGTCGAGGACGCGCTCCAGGAACCACAGATGCTGCATCCGCGAATAGCCGCGATTGGGGCCGACGGGGCACTTGTTGGTCACGGCTTGCGTGAAGTCGATTCGCAGATTGCGAAGCCGGTAAGTCGCCGGCGTAACCTGCGACCAGATGACACAACCCAGCGGCTCATAACGCGGATAGGCGCCGCAGTCGTCAATGTGGCGCGAGTCGACCGCGAGGATCACGCCGTTGCTGTCGAGTGCGACACGCGTGTCGCGAAAGGTGCGCTCGTTGCCGTGCGCGCTAGAGGTCATGTGCTCGGTGCGCGTTTCGGACCACTTAATCGGCGCGCCATTGGCTTTGCGCGAAGCCAGCGCGCAGACGGCCATCTGCGGGTAGTTCGTAATCTTGATCCCGAAGCTGCCACCAATGTCGTGCGTCTGAACGCGCACCTGATCCATGCGCAGATGCAGTGCCGGAGCGAGTAATTGAATGCCAATTGTCGGAAACGAGTTGTTACTCCAGAAGTAGAGGCGCTCGTCGTTGTCGTCCCATTGCGCGATGACCGCGTTGTTTTCCAGCGGTGTGCTGGAGAAGCGGTGCATGTGCAGATGGTCGATGTGAATGACATGCGCGGCCTCGGAGAATGCCTTGTCGATGTCGCCGTATTCGAAGACGCCATTCCAGACGATGTTGGTCCCCATCGCTGCGTGGAGAATGGTTTCGTCGATGGCGGCGATCGCGCCATCGACCACCGTTGGCAATGGCTCGTATTCAAAGCGCACGAGCTCGGCGGCATCTTCAGCGATGGCGGGGGTCTCGGCAATGACCGCGGCGACCGGCTCTCCCTGATAGCGCGCGCGGTCGAGAGCCATGGGGTAATCGAGGATGCGGTTGCTGGGCGCTGGACCGATTTCGAAGAAGGGATCGATGAGTTTGGCGATTTCCTCACCGGTTAATGTGCAAACGACGCCGGGCACTTTCTCGGCTTCGCTCACGTCGACAGCGAGGATGTTCGCGTGAGCGTAGGGCGAGCGCACGAAGACCAGATGGAGCATGCCGAGCAGCTTGATGTCATCGACAAATTTGCCTTTGCCGCGGACCAGGCGCGCGTCTTCCTTGCGCTTGATGGATTGGCCAACCCAGTCAGCGGTTTGTGTGTGCGATGTCGTTGCCATGCTCTTCTGCCGGGGCTGAAGCCCCTTTTTCTGAGCTCTCAAAGCCGGGTGCTTCCGCGGGTTCGGGAGTCACATCAACTGGGAAATTGTTAGTCGCCGGGCTGGAGGTCGGGATTTCCAACTGCATCCCACTATGTGGTACGCCTACATTGTCAGGGTTGGCGACAGGCACGTCAGCCGCAGGTGCTGGAAGCGGAAGTGTCGTTGTCGGCATCGACAGCGCCTTCTGCAATCCCTCGATCAACTTTTGGATGTTCTTACGGCCGAGCGGCTCGAGCATCCCGCCGGCCATAGAAGCAAGCTTTCCGAAGATGCTGGTTTCGCCTTGCCAGACGACTTTGGTTCCTTCGGGCAACGCGGATAGATCAAATCTGGCGCTGACCGTAACCTGGCTGCCGACCGCAGTTCCCTGCCCCTTGTAGTGCGCGCGCAGCGGCTTTAGGGCCTCGCTAAGTTCCATCTTGAGCTCGGCCGTCCCACGAATGTTGCCGACGCCCACCTTCACCTTCACGGTGAAGTGTGTAGGGTTCTGCATTGTCATGCTTTGAAAATCGGGAAGCAGCGGGCCGAACTGGTTTGGGTCGGAGAGGAAGTCGAAGACTTCTCCCGGAGCGCGAGGGGTAGTGAACTCGCCAGAAAAATTAATGGCCAATGTTCTCTCCTCCGGCAGCCGCAGTACGAATGGCTTTGAAGATGTTCTGATATCCGGTACAGCGGCAGGTATTGCCGGCAATGCCTTTGCGAATGTCCCACTCTGTGGGATGAGGATGTTCTTCGAGAAGCTGCAGCGTGCTCATGAGAAAGCCTGGGGTGCAATATCCGCACTGGAAGCCGTGACAATCGCTGAAGGCTTGCTGCACCGGATGGAGTTCGCGATCCTTGGCAAGCCCTTCGACCGTTAGCACCGCGCCGCCATCGGCCTGAAAGGCGAATACTGTGCAGGATTTGACCGTCTGGCCATTCAGCATTACAGTGCAAGCGCCGCAATAGCTGGTATCGCAGCCGATGTGCGTGCCGGTGAGGTTGAGCTCCTCGCGGAGAAATTGCACCAACAGTGTGCGCGGCTCGATGTCGCGCGCGTACTGTTTGCCATTAACCTTTACGCTGACACGCACGCGTGGGATGGCATCAGGCATAGAGATGCGTCACCTCCACGTCGTCGCCGCGAGCACGCTGGAATGCAGCTTCGACAGCGAGTGTCGCCAGCCGCCCGGCGGCCTGGCGTTTGTAATCGGCTGAACCACGCATGTCGGAAGTGGGCTGCGCGGTGTCCATCACCGCGGCACGAACTTTTCCCAGGATCTCTGCGTTGAGTTGCTGCCCTTGAAGCGCTTCTTCCGCGGCCGGTACGCGGGTTGCCGTTAGGCCCAGAACTCCGAGATAAACGCGCGCATCTCTACAGCTGTAATCGTCATGCAGGGTGACTTGTACGGCGACGCTGGCGCTGGCATATACGGGAGCACAACGTTTCAAAGCGATATATGCTCCGCCGCTACGCGTGGGGGGATGAGGAACCTCGATCTCAGTGACGAGTTCAGCAGGCTGCAGTGCGCTCTGGTACGCGTCGAGTATGAAGTCGGCGATGTCGATGCTGCGCTCGCCATTCAGGCCAAGCGTCTTCACGGTTGCTCCTGTAGCAAGCAGAACGGGCGCCCAGTCGCCGGTGGGATCGGCCTCAGCGATGGAGCCGCCAATGGTTCCCATGTGGCGAACCTGCGGATCGGCGATTCCGGCAGCGCAGTCGCGGAGGATGGGCATTCGCGCGGCATCAGGCGAGGCGGCGATCTGCGAGTGCCGCGTCATGGCGCCGATGCGCAAAGCCCCGTTACTGCGAATGTACGAAGTCTCGGGAATGAAGTTGAGATCGACCAGATGACGAGGCATCGAAAGACGCAGCTTCAACAGCGGGATGAGGCTCTGGCCGCCGGCGAGGAACTTGGCGTCATCGCCCAACTCGCTCAGCTGCGAAATCGCTTCAGAATAGGATGCTGCGCGGTGATACGCGAAAGCCCCAGGATACATCCCCACCCCATGCCCGGCTCCCGCAGCGCAGAGGCGCTTTGCGACGGGAATCTCCGGAATTTCTCTGCCGTGAAAGATTACCGCAAATTGAGGCGTTTTGCTGGCGTGAGCGAAGCGGAGGATGGGCCCAGCCACTCGGGATGAGAGACAGCGAATCAGGTATAGTGGGCGATTGCGGGCTGGAGATGGCGCAGGCATATCGCAAACCGGGTGAAGACTTGCCGCACGCGAGTACGGATGGGCTGGTCACGGCGGACGAATTTCGCGCCGCGATGAGCCGCTTTGTGACCGGCGTAACCGTGATCACGGTGGAGACGGCGGAGGGCGAGGTGCATGGCATGACCGCGAACGCGTTCTGCTCGGTCTCGCTGCGGCCGCCACTGGTACTGGTTTGCGTCGATCATCTGGCTGAGACCTACCTGCATTTGCGCGAACGCGGCGAGTTCGGCGTCAGCATGTTGAAGGCGGACCAGGACGCCATGTCGGAATATTTTGCCGATCCGGAGCGCAATCCGGATTCAGCGCGGCGTCTGAGGATTGGCTATCGCAAGATGAAGAGCGGCCGGCCGGTGCTGGAGAACGCGCTGGCCAACCTGGATTGCCGGATTGTTGACGCGCACGAGGCGGGGGATCACACAATCTTTGTCGCTGAGGTCCGAGAGGTCGCGCTGGATGAGGGCGAGCCGCTGCTGTATTTTCGCGGGCGTTACGGGATGCACGGGTAGGCAGTGCAGGCAGCGGTTCTTCTGGTGCCGAGTCATTGACGAAAGTCATGCGAGAGACGGTCGTAACAATCCGTGGGCGCAGGGCGGACGTTGGCGCGCGGTCGGCGCAAAAACTCGCCGGAAAACTGCGCGAGTTGCGCCACGGAGCGGCGCTTGATCCTGTGACCGCCGTGAAACTGCTGCAGTGCGATGACGAACTGCTTCCGGAGCTGCTGGCCGCTGCTCGTGAACTGAAGGAAACGCATCATCCCGGCGTCATCACTTATTCGCGCAAAGTTTTTCTTCCACTCACGAATCTTTGCCGCGACTACTGCGGATACTGCACCTTCCGACGCGATCCCGGCCAACTGGGCGCTCACACGATGACGCCAGATGAAGTTCTGTCGGTCGCACGGGAGGGCGAGAAATTAGGATGCACCGAAGCCCTGTTCTCGCTGGGTGATCGGCCGGAGGCGCTGTTTCCAGAGATGCGCCAGACGCTGCGACGGCTGGGCTATCGCAGCACGCTGCATTATCTGGAGGCGATGTGCGAGCTCGTATTGCGGGCGACGAAATTGTTGCCGCACGCCAATCCTGGCCTGCTCAGCGCGAACTGGATCGAGCGGCTGCGCGTGAGTAATCCGAGTCTCGGCTTGATGTTAGAGAGCACGAGCACGCAGCTCGCGACGGCACATCCTTCGGCGACAACGCCGGACAAGGTTCCTGCGCTGCGGCTGCGAACCATCGAAGATGCGGGCAAGCTGGGCGTGCCGTTCACGACGGGAATTCTGATCGGAATCGGCGAGACGATGGAGGATCGCGTCAATTCGCTGCTGGCGATCAAGCGGCTGCATGAGCAGTACGGACATGTGCAGGAAGTGATCATTCAGAATTTTCGCGTGAAGACGCGGATTCCGATGGCGGCGTGGCCGGAGCCTGATATCGACGACATGCTGCGAACGCTGGTGGTCGCACGACTCATCCTGCGCGAGATGAACATTCAAGCCCCGCCGAATCTCACCGACCCGAATTATGAGCGGCTGCTGGACGGTGGGATCAATGACTGGGGCGGAGTGTCGCCGCTCACGCCGGATTACATCAATCCTGAGGCGCCGTGGCCGCATCTGGAGGAGTTACAGCGTCGCACTGAAGCGGCGGGACAGAAGCTGGTGCAGAGGCTACCGGTTTATCCGAAGTTCGCCCCGGCAGTGATGACGCGCGGTGGCCTGCTGGGCGAACGGTTGGCGGCGGCGATGGATCACGAAGGATATGCGAGGGCCGCGTAGATGATTGTCGTGTTCACGGGCGGAACGGGCGGCACCAAGCTGGTGCAGGGTTTGCAGCAGATCGTGTCGCCGGAAGAACTCACGGTCGTCGTCAACACCGGCGACGACGTGGAGTGGTGGGGGCTGCATGTTTCGCCCGACATCGACTCGGTGCTGTACGGCCTGGCTGATCTGTTGAGCAAGGATCGCGGATGGGGCGTCGAGGGCGATAGCTTTCGTTGCCTGGAGCGCATGAAGCAACTGGGACAGCCATCGTGGTTCAGTTTGGGTGATCTGGATCTGGCAACCCACCTGGCGCGCACGGCAATGCTGCGCGCGGGAAAGACGTTGAGTGAGGCGACGGCGGAGTTGGCAGCGAAGTTCGGCGTGCGCACGCGCGTGCTGCCGATGTCGGACGATCGCGTGTCGACGATGCTCGACACGGCAAAGGGCACGCTCACGTTTCAGGAGTATTTTGTGCGCGAACGGCATCAGGTAGAGGTGCGGGCGGTCAGGTTTGAAGGTGCGGACGAAGCGCGAACGGCGCCGGGTGTGATCGAGAGCATCGAGCAGGCCGACGCGATTGTTTTTGCGCCGAGCAATCCGGTGACGAGCATTGGACCGATTCTGGCGGTGCCGGGCATTCGCGAGGCGCTGCGGCGAACGCCGGCGCTGGCGATTGCGGTGAGCCCGATTGTGGGAGGATCGGCGGTGTCCGGACCGGCTGGCGAGCTGATGCAGATGATGGGATGGCCGAGCACGATTGCTGGTGTTGCGAAGGCGTACGACGATTTTCTGGACGTGCTGGTGGCGGACAGCAGCGAGCCATTGGCTGTCAGCTATCAGCTATCAGCTGTCGGCCGGAGTCAAGCGCAGAATCCAACTGAATCATCGGTCGCGAAGCACAATTCACGAACCACACGGATTGTTTTCAGCAACACGATCATGCGTTCGATAGAAGACAAGCGAGACCTGGCGGCATTTGTTCTCGACGCGTGCGCCACCTCGGAAAGCGCGCGGGCCTGAAATGCGAGCGATTCTTCTCATCCCTTTCAAGAGCCTGGCCACGGCGAAACAGCGTCTGGCTGCGGCTTTGGACCAACGACAGCGTTCGCAGCTGGCGGGTGCGATGCTGCTCGACGTGATGACGGCAGCTGCGGGCGTGGCAGATCGAATCGACGTAGCGCTGGTGACGGGCGACGCGCGTGCGCAGGCGTTGGCGAGGGAGTTTGGATTCCAGGTGATACAGGACGCGCGCAACGAGAGCGAGACAGCAGCGATTGAGATGGCGACGGCGTGGTGCGAAGAGCGTGGCTATGACACCACGATCGTTGTTCCAGCTGACATTCCCCTGATGGCGAGCGCTGAGCTGGATCGCGTGCTGGATGCGGCTCCGCAGGAAGGTGCGGTATTCGTTCCGGCCTACGATCGCCGCGGCAGCAATTGCATACTGAGGCGGCCGGCGTCGATTATTCTGCTGCGCTTTGGCAACGACAGCTTTCTGCCGCACTGCGAAGCAATGAACGAGACCGGCAAGGAACTCGTGATTCTGGAGATGGAGGGCATCGGGTTGGACATCGACAACCCGCATGAGCTGGAGATGCTGGTGGCGCGCGACGGCGAAACCCATGCCCAGCGCCTGCTTCGCTCGTGGGGCTTCGGTCAGCATGATCTCGACGCCTGGGAAGCGGCAGTGTGAGCAGAACTCGACGCACTGCGATTCAGGCAGGAACACCCCAGCGACGAGTCTCGCATTTGGGCGTAGTAAGTTCGGAGATCCGCGCGATTCCGGTGCTCGGAATTCGCGATGTCTTCCCTGGCGACAACGTCGCCGATCTGGTGGTCGACGCGCTGGCGTTGGGCGGGCTGCGGCTGCACGATGGCGACATTGTTGTGATCAAGCACAAGATTGTTTCTAAAGCTGAGGATCGGAGGGTCGCATTGGATTTGGTGAAACCCACCGCCGAGGCACGGCGGTTTGCGGAGACAAATGGACAAGAACCTCGCGTGGTCGAATTGGCGCTGCGCGAGGCGAAGCGGGTAGTGCGCAAGAAGCATGTCTTGATTACCGAAACGCGACACGGATTTGTCTGCGCCAACAGCGGCGTGGACGTTTCCAATGTCGACGGAGGGAGAACGGCGGTTTTATTGCCGCTGGATCCGGATCGTTCTGCGGCGCAAATACATCGAAGGTTGAAGAAGCGGACCGGGCTGCACGTGCCGGTGATCATCGCCGACAGCTTTGGCCGGCCGTGGCGCGAAGGACTTTGCGAGGCGGCGATCGGCGTTGCCGGGATGAAGGTGATTCACGATTATCGCGGCAGAGCCGACGCGTACGGTTACAAGATGCATGCGACGGAAGAAGCGGTCGCCGATGAGTTGGCGTGTGTAGCAGGGCTGGTTTGTGGGAAGGATGCGCGTGTTCCGGCCTGCATTATTCGGGGCTATTCGTACCGGCGGGGGAGTGGGAGTGCGCAACAGCTGGTGAGGCCGACGGCAAAGGATTTGTTTCGGTGATTGACAGATCAAATGCAATATAGGGGTCCTTCGACTCGGACTGAAGTCCTCGCTCAGGATGACACTTCCATGGTCGGGCGCGCGCTCGGGATGACACATTCTTAGTTGATTCGAATCGTCACTGCACTCGCGTGACAAGTTGGTATGACGATGCTGAACATGAGTTGGTGTAATCGGCAAACACTTCAGGAAACAACCTGGGATGACGTGTCGCGGCGTGTGTCGGTGCCGGTGCGCAGGGCGATCGACAAGGTGTTGGGATCGATTGACGGAGGCGTGCTAACCCGGGACGAATGCCTTGCGCTCGCCAACTGCGACGGTGATGATCTGTTTGGATTGGTGGTCGCCGCCAATGGGCTGCGCCAGCAGCTGGCCGGCGACGTGATCAGCTACGTGGTCACGCGCAACATCAATTTCACCAATGTTTGTTTTGTCGGATGCAAGTTTTGCGCATTCAGTGTCGGCCCGCGCGACGAGACGGCGTACTTCCTGTCGCCGGACGAAATCGGCCATAAGTGCCGCGAGGCAGAGGAGTGGGGCGCGACCGAGGTCTGCATTCAGGGCGGGCTGCCACACGGCCTGCCGCCGTTCTACTACCGCGACGTCCTGCGCGCGGTGAAGTCCGCGACGCCGAGAATGCACGCACATGCGTTCTCGCCCATGGAGATGGTGTACGGGGTCGAGCTGACGGGGATGCCGATTCGCGAGTATCTGCTGATGCTGAAGGCGAACGGCCTCGACACGCTGCCGGGCACGGCGGCGGAGATTCTGGACGACAGCGTGCGGCACGTGCTCTCGCGCAACAAGCTGAGCACCGCGCAGTGGCGTGAAGTGATCGAGACAGCGCACGAGTGCGGCATTCACAGCACCTCGACGATGATGTACGGGCATCGCGAAACTCCGGAACATTGGGTCGATCAGCTCGTGCTGTTGCGCGAGATCCAGGCGCGGACGGGCGGCTTCACGGAGTTTGTGCCGCTGGGATTTATTCACGAAAACACGCTGTTGTTCGCGCAGGGCCTGGCGCGCAGCGGTGGCACCCTGGCCGAGCACATGAAAGTCCATGCCCTGGCGCGCGTCATGCTGGCGGGATCGATCAATCACATCCAGGTTTCGTGGGTGAAGCTGGGCCGCGAGGTTTCGCAACTGGCGCTGCTGGCGGGCGCGGATGATTACGGCGGAACGCTGTTCGAAGAGAACATTTCGCGGCTGGCAGGAGCGACCGCCGGGCAGTATATTTCTACGAAAGAGTTTCAGGAGCGAATTGTGGAACTCGGTCGCATTCCCGCGCAGCGCAATACCTTGTACACAAAGTACGACTACCACATTGTGGGATCGGATGCCGAACCTGCGGCTGCGGGTGGCAACGCATGATCGCCATCATCGGCGGAACTGGCCCCGAGGGTTCGGGACTGGCGCTGCGGTGGGCGCGGGCCGGTGAGTCGGTGGTGATTGGATCGCGCGATGGCGAGCGCGCCAGAGCGGCGGCGGCGCAGATTGCCGAAAAGGCCGGAGCGCTGGGCAGCGTCGAAGGCGTGGAAAACGCCGTCGCCGTGAAGATGTGCGACATTGTGGTACTCACGGTTCCCTTCTCCGGACAAGCCGAGTTACTGAAGCAATTGAAGCCATCGTTCCCGCAAGGGACGGTGCTGATCGACGCGACTGTTCCGCTGGCCGCAGCCGTCGGCGGAAGACCGACGCGGGTGCTGGGCGTGTGGCAAGGTTCAGCGGCCGAGCAGGCGCAGGAAATGGTGGGCAAGAACGTCACGGTGGCCGCAGCATTTCATAGCTTGTCGGCCACGGTGCTGTCCGGAGAAGGCGACGTCGATTGCGACGTAATCGTGTGCAGCGACGATGATCGCGCACGGCAAGTGGCGTCGGAGCTGGCGATCAAGATTCCCGGCGTGCGCGCGATTGATGGCGGCAAGCTGGAGAACGCGCGCATTGTTGAGTCGATGACCGCGTTGCTGATCACGCTCAACATCCGGTACAAGGTGCATGGATCCGGGTGGAGGGTGACGGGGCTGGGAATCTAAGAGCAGTTGCCGGTTGTCAGTGGTCAGTTGTCAGTGAGTGCACTGCAAGTCAGTCGTCTTTCCTAACCGTGCCTACCTGCCTTGATCTCACCAAGAGATCCGCACAATTTTACTGGCAAGCAAGTCTGTTGGATTCAGCGGCTGGCCAGGCCACCGGCGGTCTCGCCGCCGTCGATAACATACACCTGGCCAGTGAGATAGGCGGCATCGTCAGAGGCAAGAAAAGCGAAGAGCGCGGCGATTTCCTCGGGCTGGGCGTGACGGCGCAGCGGGATCTTCTGGTTCACAGCCTCCAGCATCTCATCGGTGTATTCGGCGCGCTGCATAGGGGTGAGCACGTAGCCGGGCGCGACAGCATTGACACGCACCTTGGGCGCCAGCTCTAGCGCCATAGACCTGGTCAACTCGATGACGCCCGCCTTGGTCGCGTTGTAGTCGGCATAGTAGGGATGGCCGACGATGCCGTTGGTCGATGCCATGTTGAGAATGACGCCGCCGGTGTGCTCCATCATGTGACGCGCTGCGGTTTGCGCGACGTAGAAGACGCCGGTGAGATTCACGGCCAGGACGCGATTCCACTCTTCCGGTGTGATGTCGAGAAAGTTGTGGCGAATGCTGATGCCGGCGTTATTGATGACGACGTCGAGGCCGCCGAGATCGCGCAGTATGGCAGCGAAGGCGGATTGGACCTCGACGTTATCGGAGACGTCCGCGACGATTGCTGATGCCAGAGAAAGTTCACGGCGGATTCGTTCGCAAGCTTCGGGATCGCGATCGAGAATTGCAACGCGCGCGCCCTCTTGGACGAAGCGCGCAGCAGTCGCAGCGCCGATGCCGCTGGCGCCTCCGGTGATGAGAACGCGCTTGTTGTGTAGTCCTCGCATGGTTAAGACAGGGGCTAAAGCCCAGATCAATTGGACCACGGTACGGCACGGCTGAACAGGCTGCGGAAAAATGCGTAATAGGGCTTGTGCCGTCGGCTGAAGCCGACTCAGACAAGAAAATAAACGCGCAATCGGCACGACTGAAGTCGTGCCCTGACACAAAGCGCTCGAAATCCGACTTTTTCCGCAGCCTGTGAAGCCGTGCCCTGATACGAGGCCCACTAGCGGAGGATTGAGCTCGTTCCAAAGATAGCAAACAGTGAGCGGCTGTTTCATGTGCCGCCCCTGAAGGGGCTCTGTTTCTCAATTGCAGCTTACCCAGCGCTGAAGCGCTGGGCTATCATCTTCCGCGCCTCCGGCGCTCGATTATTCGCGCCCGTGCTCACTTGCCGAGCCTCGAGTACACGCTACAGCTCCTGTGACACTTTAACCTGATACACTCTTGCGCATTCATCCATGGCACGTTCAGCAGCAAGCTTGCGGACGCAGTTCTTTGCCGATCCCGAGGGCAAGTTCGTACACGATGTTGTGCTGGAGTCGTGCCGGCAGCGCGCGTCGAAGATTGCGATCGTCGACACCTCCTGCACCCCGGCACGTCGCATCACCTACGGCGCTTATGGCGGGCTGGTGGAGTGCGTGGCGCGCGGCATGGTCGCAGCGGGGATTCGTCCGGGCGAGACGATCGGCATTTTCCTGCCCAACTGTTGGGAGTTCGGTGTCACCTACCACGCCGCGACGCTGGCCGGCGCGATACCGACGACGCTGAACCCCACCTATCGCGAGCGCGAGGTGCACTATCAGCTCGAGGCCGCGAATGCGGTCGCGCTCATCAGCGACGGCACGCTATTGACCGGCATCAACCTGAGCGGGCTGCCGGCACTGCGCCAGGTGTATACAGTGCGCGCGCCGGGGCCGAGCGGATCGCAGCCCTTTGATTCCCTCCTTCGAACCACGGCAAGCGTGAGTCTGCCCGCGCCCGCGAATGATTCACGATCGACGTTGGCGACACTTCCCTTCTCCAGCGGCACCACCGGCTTGCCCAAGGGCGTGATGCTGTCGCACTACAATCTGGTCGCGAATGTCTATCAGACGCTGACGCCCGGAGAGTACGGCGCGTTTACGGAAGACGACGTCATCCTGTGCTTCCTGCCGCTGTACCACATCTACGGGCTGACGGTTGGGCTTAGCCTGGCGCTGATTCGCGGCTGCACGCTGGTGCTGATGCCGCGCTTCGATTGCGAGCGTTCGTTGCAGATCATCCAGGAAGAATCGGTGACGCAGACGCTGTGCGTGCCGCCGACGCTGCTGGCGTATTGCCAGGCTGCGGAGCAGGGCAAGTTTCCGCGCGAGCATCGGCTGCGCTGGGTGAAGTCCGGAGCGGCGCCGCTGGCGCCGGAACTGGCGCGCCGCTTCACTGCTGCGACCTGCATACCGATTCGACAAGGCTACGGCATGACCGAAGCTTCGCCGGTTACACATCTGGGATTTCTGGCGCCGGAGCTGTATCGGCCGGAGTCGGTGGGCATGCCGGTGGCGCAGACCGATTGTCGCGTTGTGGATGAGAAGGACAACGATGTGGCGCCGGGCGAGATCGGCGAGCTGGTGATGCGCGGACCGCAATTCATGCAGGGATACTGGAAGTCTCCGGATGCGACGGCTGCAGTGCTGCGTGACGGATGGTATTGGTCAGGCGACATCGTGCGGGTCGATGACGACGGTTTCTACTACGTGGTCGATCGTCGCAAGGAGATGATCAAGTACAAGGGGTTCTCGATTGCGCCGGCCGAGGTCGAGAGTGTGATGCTGGAGCATCCTGCGGTCGCCGATTGCGGCGTGGTGTCGCGGGTTGATGGCGCGGGCGAAGAGATTCCGTGCGCGTTCGTCGTGCTGCGCGATGGCGAGCCGTCGAGTCAGCCAACGGCGGAGAAGCTGCAGGCGTTCGTCGCCGAGCGCCTTACGCATTACAAGATGCCGCGCGAGATTTATTTCGTGCAGAGGCTGCCACGCACAGCGTCGGGAAAGATCCTGCGGCGCGAGCTGCGGAAGCTGGTGTAGTGCGCACGCGCGCGTATGCCGCCGGCTGAAGCCGGCTCTCAACAAGGATTGCAGCCCGAGGCTGGCCTAAAGAGAGTGTGCCGCGGCCCGTGCCGCCGCTCCGCGGCTCGAACCGCAGATCCCTCCGCTCGGGCTGAAGCCCTCGGTCGGGATGACAGTGCAGTGGTCAGTAGCTGGTGGTCAGTGGGCAGCAAAAACAGATCCCTCGTCGGACTGAAGTCCTCCTCGTGATGACAACTCAAAGATATCGCCGAGCGCCGGCCTGAAAAGCCAGCACTAGCCGAGCAAGAAACACTCGGAAGGGAGTTCATCACTCCCTTCCGCAGTCTTTGGTTTGCGATTACTGTCCAGCGCCTGACATAGCTGTCGAAGTTTCGAACGACACACCGCTCTTGCTGTTGCTGAAATCAATTTCGGTGATGGTCGCCGCGCCTCGGTTGCCATCCAGTGTGACTACCTGATTGCTCTCCGGCGCGCTGGTCAACTGTTTCACTTGCCCAGTGGCGGACGCGACTTCCTTGCCATTGCGGATGAAGCGCACCTGGGTTGTGGAGCCGGTGGTGTCACACTTCACCGTGTAGTCGCCGGCGGGAAGTGTTTTGCCGTTGAGTTGTGCGTCGTGGTAGAGCGTGACGCTCTGCGATTTGGAGGCGGCAAATGCGCCGATGGATAGGGTGAGTGTCAGTGCCAACAGAAACATCGTAGGACGAGCCAGTATACGAGTCATTTCCAATCTCCTTCTGTTTTGACTTCGTTCTGGCAGCCCACGCGGCCTGCATCCGACAAGTCCAAGACCGGACTGGTTGCGGATTCCGGAATTCACCGTAGTGACGGCTCCGGAGTATCTTGCAATTCGCGCCGCTAAGCATACAATGTGAAACCGGGGTTAAACAGCACAGGGACGCCGTCAAGCTTTCCCTCAAGTTTGTCTCGCCTGGGCCGCCAAACCGCTGGCGAAACATTCTGTTTGACCCCGCAATATTGATGCAACTGGAGTGCCAGCCGACGCTGACACACTCCTCCTACCCGGCTAATACGCCGAGCGCCACTGAAAAGTTCACATTGTCGGAAACTTTCCGCGACTTGGCTTGGACGAGTCGTTGGCAGCGACGTAAGCGCAGCTCATCAACACGTTACATAAATTCACTTGGGATTGAACAAGCGCGCGTTTCATCGCAGGGAACGACATACTCGTCACAGCGACGCATTTTATTTTTGCGAATTACGGCTGCACGGCTGCGCGCTGATTCCAATTCATGCGCTCGCGCAGCGTGTTGATGTGTGCAAGATGATGACCAGAATGCCAGGCATACATGGCCAGCGTGTGTTCCAGAGTGAGCACACCGCGTTCAGGATGGTACAGTGTGCGTTCGAAATCGGACGGTTGCATGTTCTGCAGCAGGGCGACCCATCGCGAATGCAGCGCGGCAAGAAGTTGTAGAGAGACTTCTATGGGCGTGACGGCGGTGTCCGGCAGCTTTGCCCATTCGGCTTCTTTGTACGGCCGGATCTGCGGTTCGGGTTCGGTGAGCGCGAGCTTGAAGCGGATGTACGCGTTCATGTGGCTGTCGGGCACGTGATGTACAACCTGCCGCACGGTCCAGCCTTCGGGGCGATAAGGGGTGTCGAGTTGCGGTTCGCTCAGGCCTTGTACGGCCGAGCGCATCTGCAGAGGCGTTTTTGCAAGTATGTCGATGTGTCGTTCCCGGGCTTTGACACTCTCTTGCGGAGTGGCCGGCTGGAGCCACTCAAACTTACCGATCGGATAGCGCAAATCGGTCATACAACCTCCGTCGGAAAATTCTACAGCAGAATTGTGGAGGAAGTAGCAAGTGGCTAGTGAATCTCATTTTGACACAGTCAGGTGGAGCATGCCTGCACAGGCTGCTGAAAAAGCCCCTGCCATCGCTAGCACAGGGGCTAAAGCCAGGTTCTTGTTTTAACTTTTCGGCACGACTGAAGTCGTGCCCTATTACAAAGCTGTCCGGTCGATCACATGAGTCTCGACTCAGCCATGCGGTATGACGGCGCGCGATGGCATTCTACCTAGCCCCAAGCCACTACTCTAGTGACCTGACCTCCGTCGACGGCACCAGTTCCACGGTGCACGGTCCTGGCGAAGTCGTTCCGCAGCGAACTACCGCCCGCCGCACGACGTGGGTTTGCGACTGCGGTGGGAACTTCATCTGCACGTCGGTCTTCTGCAGGACATCGACAAACGCTTTCAGATTCTCGTCGCCCTTGATGAACTTGGCCTGCTCGACTTTGCCGGGCGAGACCAGCAGGAAAAAGTCGGCTGTGCCTTTGTCGGATTTATTGAGAGGAATTTTGCGCGGCGACATCTTGGCCTTGGCTGCGTCCATGCGCTTATCAATGTCGGCGACACCGAGCGCAGTCAGCTTCGCCCGCGCCGTCAGGCTGGGCTCTTCCGACAGCAGCGACAGCACGTAGTAATTGATGGCGTCGTCGCGCTTGCCGCGCTTGTCGGCAATGTCGCCCAAATGCTCGGCCTCGTCACCTGAGCCGCCGGCCTCCCACGCAGGCACGACGTATTTCTCCGCGGCATCCAGATCACTGCGCTTGAAGTCGACCCAACCGCGCGTGTCCCACACCGCAAACAGCAGATTGGCGACACCCAAGTCCTGTACGCGCAGACTGTCCAGATTCACGTCCCGCAGTTGCGTGTTCAGCGCATTGATGGCCGAATCTGCGTACTGCTGCGCGCGGTCGAGCTGCACGTTCTGCTCAGAGAGCGAGTAGGCGATGTTGTTCCACACCAGCGGCGTGGCCGAGATGCTGATCGCTTTCTCGAACGCCGCCATCCCCTTGTCGGTCTGGTTGGTGCCGATGTACGCCTGCCCCAGAGAAATCTCCAGCAGCGGATTCTTCGTCTGGATATCTACCGCCTTCTCCAACTCCGGCACAGCTTCGGAAAACTTCTTCTGTCCCAGATACAGCTGGCCGAGGCTCGCGTGCGCGTACGGATCGAGCGGATTCACCTCGATCTGCTTGTGATACTGCTCGATGGCGTCCGGGTAGCGTCCCTGACGCGCATAGGCCTGTCCCAGCGAGTTGTACGCAAAGGCGTCGTAGGGGTTGTTTTCAATCTGCTGTTTGAACGCCGCGATGGCCTTGTCGGTCTGGCCGAGGCTCATGTAAGCATCGCCCAGATCGTCCCACGCGCCCTTGTGCTTGGGATCCAGCTTGACCACCCGCTCCAGCAGGTCAACCGCCGTCTGGAAATGCTGATTCTGATACGCCTGAATCGCGGCGCTGAACAGATCGTCGGCTGACTGATCGCCGCCGCCGGCAACCTGCGCGGCTGCCGGAGACTGGCTCTCCAGCGTGACCTGTTGCGCTTCGTCCGAGCCCACCACGCGCCGGAACGCAGCGTAGTCTTCCTTGCGCGACTCCGGAATTTCCGACATCGCCACCTTCAACGTGCGATGGCTGGTCAGCTGCCCGGCATCGAACTTGTATTCCGAGTGATACTCCGCGTAATCGCGCTTCAGGTCGACATTGAGCGGCGCATGCACCTTGTACTTCGCGGGGAAGGTGATCTTCACATCCGCCTGATCGTCGCGAATGGCGCCCAGCTTTATAGGCTCGTTCGAGGCGCTGTCATTGTTGTCCCTGTCTTCGTCTTCATCCTCGTTGGGTAAATGAATGGAGCCCAGCGGCAGCACAAACTTCGACTCCGCCGCCGCCCAGTCGAAGTAATTGCTGGCCGTGACGTCGAACTCGATGGTCAGCGGATCGTCGGTGTCGCTGGGATCGCTCGCCTTCAGATTGGTGATCTCGGTGTGCTGCATCTTGGCGCGCGTCAGCATGTACTCGAAGATGTCCTTCCAATGACTGCTGGGCATACGGCGCATGCCGTAGCGCAGGATCATCTCGGTATCGCCGCGCGACGCCGTGTTGACGTGCGCGGTCAACGTGCCAGTGTCATTGACGCTGCCGACAAGGTTAGTGCGATCGAAGGCCTGGAACGGCAGCTCGGCCGGAGTGGTCACGATCACTGCATTTCCGTCGGGCGGGATTGCCAGCGCCTGTTTGTCGCGCAGTTGTGCCGACAGCATGCGGAACGGTGCGACGCCGGGCGTGCTGTCCAGCCAGATCTCTTTGCCGCCAACCGGCACGCGCGTGATTACGTGATCGAACTGTGACGGCGACGGGATGTCGGGATCGAGCTTCATGTGCGAGCCGATCAGGACTGACGTCGAGTGAAATCCCTCGGCGTCGAGCAGCGCGGCCAGCAGCGTGTTCTTGTCCTTGCAATCGCCGTAGCCGTTGGCCAGCACCTCGCTGGCAGCGTGCGGCTGGATGCGGCCCAAGCCGAACGACAGGCTCACGTAGCGAATGTTGCGTGAGACGTAGTCGTAAAGCGCCTTGACCTTCGCCATGTCGTCGGTCTTGCCTTTGACCAAGGCAGCCGCTTCGGCTTTCACGCTCGCGTCGGGCGCGCGGCGGTCGCGCTCCAGACTGCCGTACCACGCGCCCAGCTCATCCCAGCTCTTGAAGGTCGTGAGCTCGACCGTCGCGCTGTCGTCGTCCGCCTTTTTCTTTTTCTTCTTCTTGTCGTCTTCGTCCTTCAGATTCGAATGGGTCCAGCGATAGATGCGGCGGTCGCCCTCGTCGGTGATCTTCGCGTCGTAGCCCGGCTTGGTCTTCAGCTTGATCTGGCGGTCTTTGGGAACGTTGATCTCCAGCTGCTCGTCGAGAACAATTCCCCTCTCCACAAAGTTGTAGCTGGTCCAGAACTGCCCCGGTGCAAGCGGGCTGGCGATGGTGTGGACGAAACGATACTCGAGGACATCGCCGGGCCGCAGCGACGGCACGCTGATGTGCTTCTCGTGATAATCGGTGTAGACGGGCGCGTCCGGGAAGGTCAGGTCCTGCACCGCCGACTCCTGTGCGTTCACCACGCTGCCGTCGGGCTTGCGCACGCGCACGTAGGCGATCTCCAGCTTCTCGCTCAGCGCGTTGTATCCGACCTTCAGCTGGCCCAGCGCCTGCACCCCGCTCTCGCTGATGATCTTGATCTGCGCCTCGTTCTCCATGCCGCCGGTGCCGTCGTTCTCGAAGCGCATCTTCTGGCTGGAGTGCTCGACCACGTAGGCTTCCTGCGAATAATCCGGAGGAGTGGCCGACTGCACCGCGCCCGCTTGCGGACTGGTTGGTGGAGTCGATGGCTTGCCAGGTGCTGGAGGGGTAACCGACGGCTGTGGAGTCGTCGGATTGGTCGAAGGCGCTTGCCCAGCGTCTTTCGCGGAAGATGACGGTGTGGTACTGGGCGCAGACGCTTGCTGCGCCAGCGTCGTTGCCAACGATGAGACAAGAAGGAAAACCGCGGCGAGAAACAATTTCATGGCGTAGTGGCTGGTGAATACCCATGGTACGCGAGCAGGAGGGTAACTCCAAAATGTTCGTCCCCCCTTTTGTCATCACGAGGAGGTCTTCAGACCGACGAGGGATCTGCTTTTGAATTTTTCCATCTGCTGTGCGAGATTGGGCCGTGCCTCGCTTTACCTTCTTCATCGGCAAAGGCGGTGTCGGCAAGACGACGGTCTCGTCGGCGTACGCGCTGCATCGGGCCGCGCAGCACCGGCGCGAGCGTCTACTGCTCATCTCCACCGACCCCGCGCATTCCCTTGCCGATGTCTTGCAAATGAAGCTTTCCGATCGCGTTAAAGGCTTACCCACTGCTGGCCAGCTCTGGGCGCGGCAAATCGATCCTGATCGCCAGATCCAGAAATTTCTGACGCACGAGCGCGAAGACATTCTCGCGCTGCTCAACAAGGGCAGTCTCTTTACGCGCGACGAACTCGCACCGCTGCTCGACACCAGCCTGCCCGGCATGGCTGAGGTCGCAGCCCTGCTGGCGATTCATGAACTCCTCGACAGCGATTACGACGAGGTCGTGGTCGACACGGCGCCGATGGGCCATGCCATCCGCCTCTTTCAGATGCCTGATCACTTCGCGCGCTTTCTTGACGTGCTGGAAGCGGCGGCCTCGCGCGATGTGGTCCTGGCACAGCATTTTGGCGGACACGTTCAGCGAGAGCCGGCCCTCGATCGCTGGGCGCGAATGGTGGAGCGCGTGGAAAAGGCGCTATCAGCCGTTGGCTCGAAGTTAGTTTTGGTGACAACCCCGGAGCCGTTTTCGCTGAACGAGGCGGCGCGCTCGGCCGCTGCGTTTGAAAGCAATGCGGCGCGGAATTGCATCTCGGAAATCGTGCTCAATCGCGTGGTGCAAGGCGAGACAAGCTGCCCGCGCTGTCAACGGCGAGCGAAGCAGAGCGTCGCGGCGCGCCAGTTCTTGCGCCGGCATTTTCTCCAAGCGAAGGTCTTCACTGCCGAAGACCCCGGCTGTCCGATTCTCGGCATATCCGCCTTGCGCGTCTTGGGCGCACACATCCTCGAAGCAAGAAAGCTCGCACGCTCCGCGATAACCAAGCCTCCAAATGCGGCACACGCATTCCGCGGCACGGACGCGGCGCTAAAGCGCCGCTCTACCCGACCGGCGAAGAATCCCAACCTATTTGAACTTGTTCCTGCGAAATGGCCGGAGCTACAGACCCCGCTGACACTCACCGTCGGCAAGGGCGGTGTCGGCAAGACAACAATCTCCGCGGCGCTCGCGTTTCATCATCGCAGGATCGCAAAGAACCAGACCGTCACGATCTGCTCGATCGATCCCGCGCCCTCGCTCGACGATGTCTTCGTCTCGAAGGTCGGCGACACGCCGCGTCCTGTCCTGCGCGACCGCAAACTTCTGGCAGCTGAGTTCGATGCCCTCGCGCAATTCCGGCAATGGTCGGCGCAGCTGCGCGCTCGGCTGAACGACGCGATGACCGGCGAGGAGCGCGGCGTGCATCTTGACCTCAGCCTCGATCGCAACTTTCTGCTGGCGCTGCTTGATGTCGTGCCGCCGGGCGTCGACGAGATCTTCGCCATCTTTCGCATTCTCGACCTGCTGCGCAGCGGCGGGCGCGTGGTCATCGACATGGCGCCGACCGGACACGCGCTGGAGGTGCTGCGAACGCCGGAGCGCCTGCTGGCCTGGGCGCGCGTGTTGTTGAAAACCCTGGTCGCGCACCGTACACTGGCCATCGCTCAGGATGCGGCGGTCGAGATTGCGGCGCTGTCGCAAAACGTGCGCGAACTGGCAACAATGCTGCGCGACGCGAAGCAGTGCAGTCTGGTGCTGGTGACCTTGCCCGAGCCGCTGCCGGACTACGAGACGCGCCGCCTGCTGCGCGCCCTGGAAGAATTGAAAGCGCCGCTGGGAGCGGTGTTCGTCAATCGTGTGTTGATCGGTGACGTCGGCCGCTGCGTGCGGTGTAAGCGGGCGGCGGAATGGCAATCGGCATCGCTGGCGAATTTACTGCGGCAGCTCAAGGGCGGCGAGATTCTTGTTGCTCGCGAGTTCGCCGAGCCAATCGCTGGGGCTAAGCAGTTGCAGCAGTTCACGCGCGAGATTTGGAGGCTGCAATAGTTCTGACGCGCGATTTCGCGATCGACACGACACTGGGTGGAACACGCCTTCAGGCGTGCATGGAGGAGTCCAAGTTTGGGTTGCGCTTTGGCGCCTGAGGTAGAACCTCAGCGGCTAAAAGCCGAACCGGTATAAGCATCTCGACTGCACCGCTGAAGCGGTGCTCCACCCTGGGTGGAGAACTGGACACTTGGCAACCAAAACAGCATCGAGATCCTCGAAACCCGCTGTAGCGCCGGCGCAGGTGCTCTACCTCTACGCGATCTCGCAGATGCCGGAGGGTGCTGCGCCCGCTGTTGCCGCCGAGGCCATCGACGGTGCTGCCCACGTCGAGTCGATTCGCTGCGGTGACTATCTCTGTTGGGTGAGCCGCGTCTCTAAGTCCGACTTCGCCGATCAGCTCAACGAGCGCATGCAGGATTTGGAATGGTTGGCGACGGCCGGATTGCGGCATCAGCGCGTTGTCGGAGAGCTGTCGAGTCATCTCGCAGTGTTGCCGACGCGCTTCGGCACGGTCTTCATGAGTGAGGATTCGCTGGCGCAGCATGCAAAAGAACGCAAGCGCGCCCTGCGAACGGCCTTCGCGCGCGTCGCCAATGCCGACGAGTGGGGCATCAAAGTATTCGCCATCGCCGCGCCCAAACAATCTCCTGTCGCGAAAGACGCCAGCGGATCGGAGTATCTAAAGCGCAAGGCGCAGCTGCTCAGGCCAAGCGCCGGCACGAAGCTCGATGCGGAAGTGCAGGAGTTCATCGCAACATTGACGAAGCTGGCGGTTGCGGCCAGTCCTGGCGGCAAGGCCAGCGCCGGTCAGCCGGGTCTGGTGTGGCACGGATCGTTTCTGGTCCGCCACAAGGATCGCAAGAAACTGGAGTCGGCGCTCAGCAAGTTCGCCACCCGATGGAAGGACGCGCGCCGCATCGATTGCACCGGTCCGTGGCCGCCGTATTCGTTTGTGGGGGAGCATGTCCAGTAACGGCGAATCCATCACGACACTGTCGCTCGAGGGCGAAGATGAGATTTCGCTGCTCGACATCCTAGACCACGTGCTCAACTCGGGTGCGGTGATTCACGGCAGCATTGTGATCTCGCTGGCCGGCGTCGATCTGGTGTACGTGGGGCTGAATGTGATTTTGACATCGGTGGAGACGGCGCTAAGGAACATCAAGCGCGAGTAATGACAGGCGTAAGTCGGGTGGAGCACACCTCCAGGCGTGCATTTCCCAACCGTTTTCCGGGCTGCGCCTTAGCGGCTGAGGTAAGTTTCTATCACCTCAGCGGCTGAAGCCGATTTATTCTGAACGTCCAAACTTCACCGCTGAAGCGGTGCTCCACCCATGCGTGTTGCGACTGAGTGAAATGTGCGGCGCATGTGCCGCCGGCTAAAGCCGGCTCAGGACGAAAGATAACCGCTGGACGCTAGCCTGAAGGCCAGCTCTACCCGAAAGCACGCGTCGGTCGACTTTTTCCGCAGCCTGTGAAGCCGACTCAATGTCTGCAGCCAACTGCACTTCTGAAGCGGTGCTCCACCCTGATTGACGCAGTACACTGTTCATTACCCATGGCCGTCCTGCTCTACTGCGCTACTCAGCCCAATCCCGAGGTGAAGGTCGCGACTGGCGTCTGTGACGCCGTGGTCAGCTCGCGCCAGATGTTGGGCGTTCGCGTTTACTGGAGCGAGATCGACGATCCCCAATCGCTCGCCGAAGCGGAGTCGTTGAAGAAAGCCGCGCTGGAATTTCATCGCGTACTGCGCGAGATCCTGGCCGTTACCACGCCGATTCCTTTTCGCTTTCCCACTCTGCTCGAAAGCGCCGACGTCTTGGAGCAGCATCTCACTCCCGAGCAGGATCTCTATCGCGATGCGCTCACGCGGGTCGACGGCGCGGTGCAATACGAAATCATCGGAACCTGGGCTGATGAGCAGCAGACCGACCTGGCGACTCCAGTGAGCGGACGCGAATATCTCAAGCGCCGGCAAGAGGCGCTGGGCCGCGTCGCAGCCGTCGAGGGCAAGCTGAAGATGGTGACCGCCGACACCGTCCGCGAGTGGCGCGGGCGCGAGCAGAACAAGAAGCATCGTTGGTTCGCACTGGTGCCGCGTGCCGATCGCGAGCGCTTCATCGCATCTCTACGAACCGCGGGAGCGTCAGAAGGCGTTCGCCTGCGCCTCAGCGGGCCTTGGCCGCCCAGCGAGTTTGTCTCCCCGCGAGGTAGCCGTGGATAAGCCAAAGCAACTTACGCCGGCGGAAGTCGATCACGCCGTCTCCGAGTTGCGGCGCCAGCTCCAGGGTCTGGAGCAGCAGTTGCCCGACCGCATCGACTGCTCGCAGGAGACGATCGAGCAGGGATTGGCGAAGCTCGTGCTCGGCTTGATCGAATTGTTGCGGCAGCTACTGGAGCGGCAGGCGATCCGCCGCATGGAAGGCGGCACGCTCAGCGATCAGCAGGTGGAAGACATGGGCCTGGCGCTGATGAAGCTGGAAGAGAAAATCAAGGAACTGGCGCAGCAGTTCGGGCTGACCCAGGAAGATCTCAAGCTAAACCTTGGACCGCTGGGCAACCTGCCGGACTAAAGCCGCGTCGAGGTAGCTAACGGGGTCGCCTACTGCTGTGGGCTGGCGGCATGCGAAGATCTCTGCTCCCCACAAATTCCTCGGGCAAGGGGCGACATGGCTGATGAAGTCTTCCAACCGGCCGATCCGGTTCCAGAATCCGGCGTCTACCAGGTCCAGCACTATCGTCACCGGCTCTACCACGAAGTGACCGTAGCTCGCGGCGGCAAGTTCCCGCTGTGTTCCGAGTGCGGCACGAATGTCCGTTTCCGCCTGGTGCGAACCGCGCCGCCTGTTGCACTGGATCGCAATTTCAACATCGTGAGTGGCGTGAAGGGCCACGCGGCGAGGTAGCTACGAGCCACGAGCTACGAGCCGCAAGCCAAAAGCCTCGAGCTCCTTGCCGCGAGCTTCGAGCTCATAGCTTGGTTTTCCACTTATCCGGCCCGGCGATGTTGGGGATCTCCTGATACGGCTGATACATTCTCCAGCGATTCAAGCCCGGCCCACACAAGCCAGTCGTATTCGGTTCTCCATCGGGCTCGCGGCTCGAAGCTCGTGGCTCGCAGCTATCAGCTCGTGGCTTCCCAGCTTCTTTACGTTACAATTTTCGTTATCCGCAATGCCTTTGCCCACCTCATCGCCGCAGGCGGCGGCCACTCTCGGCAGATCTGAAGAAGCATCACCGTCCCGGCTGAAATCGTTTCTGCAATCGCCGTGGGCGATGGTCGTGATTGCCTTCGCGGCGCGCGTGTTGTGGATCCTCATTGCGCACACCTATCGTATCCGCACCAACGAGCACAACTTCGGCTTCGGCTTCGAGACTGGCCGCATCGCCTACTCCCTGGCCAACGGCCTGGGCTTCAGCTCGCCCTTTGGGGGCGACACCGGCCCCTCCGCCTGGACTGCGCCCATCTATCCCTGGATCGTCTCCATCGCGTTTCGCCTCTTCGGCAGCTACTCGGCCGCATCGGCCTTTGTGATGCTGACCTTCAACAGCCTCTTCGGTGCGCTGACCTGCTGGACGATTTATCGCACGGCGCTGCGCATCTTCGGCCGCACAGTTGCCATCTGGTCCGGCTGGGTTTGGGCGCTCTATCCCGACGCGATCTATTGGTCGGTGCGCTGGATTTGGGAGACCAGCCTGTCGGCCTTTCTGCTCAGCCTGCTGTTCATGCTGACGGTCGAGATGGAAGGCGACGAGCGCACTTCATCGTGGATCGGCTATGGACTGCTGTGGGGCATCGCCGCGCTCAACAATCCTGCGGCGCTGGGCTTTTTGCCGTTCGCAGGATGCTGGCTCGCGTATCAACTCCATCGCCGCGGCAAGCGCTTTGTCGTTCCCGCGGTCGTCAGCGCGGTCGTCTTCTGGATGACCATCATGCCTTGGATCGCGCGCAATGAGCGGGTGATGGGCCAGTTCGTCTTCATCCGCGACAATTTCGGCAACGAGCTGCGCATTGGCAACAATCCGCTCGCCGACGGCCAGTACGTGCTCGCCTATCATCCCACGCAAAACGACATCGTCATGGCGAAGTACAAGCACCTGGGCGAACTCGCCTTCTGCAAAGACCAGGGACGACTGGCGCGCGAATGGATCGCGCAAAACCCCGGGCGCTTCGCCGAGATCAGCCTGAAGCGCGCGTATTACTTCTGGAATGGCATACCGAGGCTGTCCAACATTCCGTGGCTGGCCGAGACCAAGAACACACACTACCTGCTGCTGTCGGTAGTCGGCATCTGGGGATTGCTGCTGGCGTTGAAGCGGCGCGTCCACGGTGTCTTTCTCTTCGCAACTCTCGTGGTCTTCTTTCCGCTGGTTTACTATGTTTGTTTCCCGGAACCACGATATCGGCATCCCATCGATCCTGAGCTCGTCATCCTTGGAGTTTATTTGGTCTCCGAGTCCAAAAGCCGCACCGACAACAACCGCATCGCGCAGGATCTGCCGGAACTGGATCAGGATCCCACGCCGGAACAGTTCCATACGTTGTCGGTCATCATTCCGGTTTATAACGAGCGTCCCACGGTGATGAAGCTGTTGCGGCAGGTGGCTCGGCAACCGCTCAGCCTGCAGAAAGAGCTCGTCATCGTTGACGACTTCTCCACCGATGGCACGCGCGAGTTTCTTCGCAACACGGATCTGCAGGCGCTCCTCGGCGGCAATGGGGCCAACATCGTCAAGCTGGTGCTGCACGAGAAGAACATGGGCAAAGGGGCCGGCGTGCGCACCGGGCTGCAGCATTCCACGGGCGAGCTGGTCCTCATCCAGGACGCCGATCTGGAGTACGATCCCCGCGACTATCCTGCGCTGATCACTCCTATTCTCGAAGGCCACGCCGACGCGGTCTTCGGCAATCGCTTCCACTCCGGATCGCACCGCGTGCCGCGCTTCTGGCGGTATGTTCTGAACCGCATTTTCTCCGCGTTGTGCAATATGCTGACCGGCATCAGCCTTCACGATGTCACTGCTTGTTACAAGGTGTTTCGCCGTGAGCTGCTGGTGCGGGCCGACCTGCACTCCGATCGCTTCAGCGTCGAGACCGAGATGACGGTCAAGCTGGCCAAGCTGGGCGCCCGCATCTACGAAGTGCCGATTGTTTATCACGGCCGCACCTACGCCGAAGGCAAGAAGATCAATTGGAAGGACGGCGTCTTCGCGGTGTGGGATCTGGTGAAGTATCGGTTTGGGAAGTAGTGAGCGACGAGTAATTAGTAATTAGTAACTAGCAAACTGGCCTACTCCGTCTCTTCCCCTCCTCCGGCGATGTCGGCTGAGTTTTTGTCAGAGTAGATTGGGTTTAGCTAGTTACTGATTACTAGCTACTAGTTACTTCTTTTCACATTCTGCCTATTCGGCTGATTCGTCTTCGTGAATTCTCCCACCGCCTGATTCCACGCAGCCACCCACGGCACAGCCAGCGAGTACAACAACCGCGCACCAAGCCGGGGCAGGGTCGCAAGCTTGCGGAACGTGCTCCAATCCAAGCGAAACGCAAAGTACGTCTCCAGCAGCAGCACGGCAATCAGCGGAATCACCGTGCGCGGAACAAGTGCGATTGCGACCACCTCTGCCAGACAGCGCAGCGTATTTCGCAGCAGCCGCGCGCGCCGCGTCCCCAGCACTCCATCGGCAACGCCGTACCGCGCCATCATACTGAGCGCGCTCTTCAGCGTGTGCCGCGGCCGGTAGATTGCCTGCGCCCGCTCCGCATAAGCCGGCGTCACCAGCTTACGCACAGCCAGGTCGAACTTCGTGTCTTCGCCAAGAAAACTGGTCTCCGGAAAACCGCCGACGCGTTGCCACAGCTGTTTGCGGAATGCCATCGAGCGTCCGGTGCAAGACCGAGTAGTCCCGTCCGCCCGCTCTCTCATGCCGAAAAACGGGGCCGCAGCCACATCCCAGATGGTCTGGTCCTCGGGATCGATGCGCGAGCCACCGAGCGCATACTCGGCGCCCCCGGTGACGATGGGCGCCGTTAGCCGCGCCAGCCATCCCGGATCGTAGATGCAACCAGCATCGGCACAGGCGACAATGTCTGAGGTCGCAGCAGCAACTCCAACATTTCGTCCGCGCGCGATTGGGCCAGCCGACGCCTTCAGGTTGCAGCTTTCGTCGCGGATGGCAACCAGGTTGGCGTATTTCGCGCGTGCGGCTACCAAGTGCTCCCACGTGCCGTCGGTCGAGCCGCCATCGACGATGATGACCTCCTTCGGCGGCGGACTCTGCTCGGCGAGAGTCGAGACCAGCCCGTCGATGTCGTCCACTTCGTTAAGGACGGTCGAGGTTACGCTGACGGCAGGCATGGGTAGAAGTATTCTAGATGACATTTCGTCACGATTTTGCGAACCGGCGGCCAATGCCTTCCGTATCACCCATCAGCCGAACTTCTTTCCCCCGCGCCCCGCGCGATAGGAGGTACCATGTCTCAGCTTCGCAGGATCAGCAATCTAACAGGCGCCATCGCAGCAGCCGCCCTCGCTCTGCTCCTGGCCATGCCCGCTCAAGCCGAGGTCACCCAGGAATTCCACAAGACCGTTCCGCTCAACGCCGACGGTCGCGTTTCGCTCAACAACATCAATGGTGACGTCGAGATCACGGGCTGGAGCCGCAATGAAGTCCAGATCGACGCGGTGAAAACTGCTCGCGACCAGCAGTGCCTGGACGAGGCGCGGATCGACGTCAATGGCAGCGGCAACTCGGTTGAGATCGAAACTCACTACCCCTCGCACCTTTTCGCCAACAACAATCCCGCCTCGGTCCACTACACGCTGCATGTGCCGCAGAATGCACGCATCGACAAGATCAACCTGGTGAATGGCGCGCTCACCGTGCAGAAGCTTAGCGGCGAGATCAATGCCAACCTGGTGAATGGCAAGTTGCGCGCGTGGGATCTGGCAGGCACAGCCGACCTGGCAACCGTCAACGGCACCGTCGAGGCGAACTATACCTCGCTGAACAATGTTCACAAGATTAAGTTGCAGTCAGTGAACGGCAGCGTCGATCTGCAGCTTCCGCAATCGCCTAACGCCGAGGTGGAAGCCAGCACCGTTAACGGTGCCATCTCAACCGACTTTCCGCTGACGGTCAAAGGCCGCTGGGTCGGCAAGAACATGTCAGGAACACTTGGCAGCGGCGGCGTCAAGATCGAGTTGAACAATGTGAACGGCAGCATCCACGTCGGCCCGGGAAGAGGCAGCTTGTAGGGGCGGCTGTTTCACCACGGAGGCACAGAGGTCACGGAATATAAGAATTCACTACTTCCCGATCGCACACTCTGAGTCTGGGGCGTAAGAATCGGTTTCCGACAAACCGAAATCCAAGAACTTCCGTGTCCTCCGTGCCTCAGTGGTGAAAACGATTTTCAAGATAACTCGTAGGATCTCGGCGGGCTCACCACATCCGGCTTGCGCCCGATCAGCAACAGCGCACCAATCTTTTTGAAGTCGCGCAGCTCCGCGGCATTCTTGAACCACTTGCCGCTGTACTCCTCTGGCGTCGTCGTCAGATCCGGAATCCGGACCGCGCGCACGTCTTCGTACCCGCTTTCTTTCAACAGCTCGACGTACTCCTGTTCCGAGCGCACCTGCACCGGAACCTTCAGCTCGTCGACCCAGCGTAGCGAGTAGTGATTGTCACGGTAAAGATTGATCAGAATGTACAGCTCGCCCTTGGGCGCGAGCACGCGAAACAACTCGCTCAGCGCGCGCTCCTGGTCGCCGTAATAGTAAAACGATTCCACCGACAGCACCTTGTCGAAGAAATTTTCTTCCCACGGAATCTGCTGCGCCGATCCGACAACGAATAGTAGATTGTCATACGCGGTGGAATTGGCGCGCGCCCGCCGAACCATCTCGTCCGACACATCGAGGCCGACCACCTGTCCCGGCCGCTCGCCGCCGCCGACAACTTGCGCCAGCAGCCGGCTCGCCCATCCCGCACCGCAGCCCAGGTCGAGCACGCGCTCGCCCGGCTTCAATCCCATCAGCGCCAGCGTCTGCTCGGTAATGCTGATGTGGTGATGCTCCATCTCCTCGCCACGGCCGGCTTCGGCCCACTGGTTGAACTCCCGCCGCATCTGCTCGTCAACGGCAAGCGTCTTCTCGTTAGTCATCCTCTCCTCGTCGCTTCTCTGTAGTGGAATTCGTTTCGCCACAGAGACACAGAGAACACAGAGTTTCTGAGGTTCTGTTCCTGGAGGTTCTGTTCCTGGAGGTTCTGTTTTCTAATTTCTGTTCCTGATTTCTTCTCTGTGCCCTCAGTGTCTCTGTGGTGAAATATTCTTTCTGTCTATGTTACAGTCGCGGAAACCTATGCCTCAAACTCCGCAGCCGACCAACGGCGAAAACCATCTGATGCTCTACTGCCCCACGTGCGCGCGCGAGGTCGACGATCCCCTCACCTGCGGCGACTGCTCGGCCGTCATCTGCCGCGTCTGCGGGACTCCACTGGAAGCCCCCGAGGACCTTGGCATCGGCTGACACCACCGCACCCAATCGCTGGACTAGTTGCCCTCGCGATGAACCGTCCGAGAGCTAGTCGTAAGCCGCCTGTCCAGGTTCTGGACGATGGCGACCGGTCGCTTCACCCTTTCCTCTCATGCAGTTAGACATCGGCGGAGGTTGGGGACTTCATCGATCCGACGCCTAATAGTACTTTAGTGGTGAAATGTGCGACAGTGATGACCATAATTTGGCCATTATGTTACCCACCACAAGTGCCATTTAATCGCGCCAGGATTCCGCTACAGCGACGATCCCACCCGAGGGGACCCTGAGGGTCGTCGGAAAAATTATCGCCCCGCAAATCGCCGTTAAACGCAAAGTCCCGATTTGAGAATGACTTAGCGCGATTATCCCATTTCAGGCCCCACACAAGACAGATGCGCCACCAGCGAATTCCCTTCTCATCCGGGGAGCCCTTTCCAGTCATCTCTCACTCGGGCAGGATTTCCCCGAACACCAGCACATACCCGTTCGGGTCTTCGACCTCGAATTCAGAATCGCCGTACGGTCGCTTGGTCAGATCGCTCTTCAGCGCGATGCGGCCGCGAACCTCGTCGTAAAACTCCCGCAGTCCCTTCATGCGGACGTAGGCATCCCATACGCCGCCCGCGCGCTCGATCTGCGGCTTGCGATATCCCTCTTGCCGCAGCAGCATGATCTCCACTCCGTCTCGCCACAGGCTGGCGTAAACGTAAGGCGGGGTCTTGGGATGGTAGCTCGCGCTAAAGCCCAGGTTGACTTCATACCACCGCGCCGTGCTGGCCACATCGGGTACCAGAAACGTCGGCGCTGCGTGATCAAGAGTTGCCATAGCGTTAACACCCAACGCAACGAAACTTGTGCCCCAGGTTCGCCCGTCTTTTGGGCTAACCTGGGATCCTCGGGTCCGTGTCGAAACCCAGGTTAGCGTCCAAACGCAGGACGCGAACCTGGGGCACCAAGGCATCATCTTCCCGGTTAAGACGTCGAAGATACGGGCGGAAGCACCTGTGCTACGACATTCACCAACCGTCCCGGGGCTACGACCATTCGTAGAATCTTCTTGCCTTCGAGGTCAGCTTTCATCTTCTCGTCGTTAAGAGCCAACTCTTTGTACTGCTCCTCCGTTGCATTCGCGGCAATGTTCGCACGACTGCGAATTTTGCCGTTTACCTGGAGGACAATCTCGACTTCCTCTTCCTTCGTCAGCGCCGGATCGTACGTCGGCCACGGCGCGCGCAGCAGGTCGGAGGTCTCTCCCAGCATCTCCCACAACTCATGCGCCAGATACGGCGCAAACGGCGCCAGCATCAGCACCAGCCTGCGCTGCACATCGGCCATCAACCACATCGGCGCGGCAGTTTCTCCACGCTGAACCGCGTCTTCGTACGCGTACAGCTCATTCACCAGTGTCATCAGAAATGAGATCGAGGTATTGAAGTGCCAGCGCCCGGCGAAGTCCTCGGTGATGCGCTGGATGGTCTGGTGCAATCTGCGCTGCATCTTGCGCGCCGCCGGAGACAGCTCGACGTTGCCGCTGCCGGTCCAATCCGGGTGATCCGGCTTGGCATTGCGCGTCACAAACCGATACACGCGCGACAGAAATCCGCTGATTCCTTTGACGCCCGCATCCTGCCAATCCAGGTCCTGGTCCGGCGGGCCGCCAAACAGCGTATACATGCGCGTAGCATCGGCGCCGTAGCGCGCCACCATGTCGTCGGGCGAAACCACATTGCCCAGGCTCTTTGACATCTTGGCGCCGCCCTTGATCAACATGCCCTGCGTGAACAGCCGCTCCACCGGCTCTGAGTTTTTCACCACTCCCATGTCGCGCATCACCTTCGTCCAGAAGCGCGAATAGATCAGGTGCAGAATGGCGTGTTCGACCCCGCCGATATATTGATCGATTGTGAACCAATATCCCACAGTGTCAGAGTCCAGCGGCTTGTCTGACAATGTGGGATCAGTGTAGCGATAGAAGTACCAGGACGAATCGACAAACGTGTCCATCGTGTCGGTCTCGCGCCGCCCCGCCCCGCCGCACTTAGGACAGGTGACGTTCGCGAACTCCGGCACTTTGCCCAGCGGCGAGCCGCCGGCCAGCGTGATTTCGACATTCTCCGGCAGCAGCACCGGCAGATCTTTCTCCGGTACCAGTACGATTCCGCACGCCTCGCAATAGATCATCGGGATCGGCGTGCCCCAATAGCGCTGCCGGCTGATGCCCCAATCCTTCAACCGATACGTCACCGTAGCCTTGCCGAAGCCTTTCTCCTCGGCATACTTCGACATCTTCTCAATCGCTTCATCCGAAGGCAGGCCGTTGTACTGGCCCGAGTTGATCAGCAGGCTATTTTTTTCAACGAAGGGCAGCACCGGCTCATTCGGCGCGCCGTCAGCCGCATCGCCCTCGCGCCGCGGCAAGATCACGATCTTGATGTCGAGCCCGTATTTCTTGGCGAATTCGTAGTCGCGCTCGTCGTGTGCCGGCACCGACATGATCGCGCCCGTGCCGTAATCCAGCAGCACGTAGTTCGCCACCCAGATCGGCACCTTCTCGCCGTTAAACGGATTCAGCGCGAAGCGATCCGTCGCGACACCGTGCTTCTCGATCGCGCCAATATCGCCTGCTTCTTTCGCTTTGCGTTGCTCGGCGATCAGGTCTTCGACCTTCGCCAGCAGCGACGGATCGTTGGCAATCAAGTCCGTGACGATCGGATGCTCCGGCGCCAGCTGCAGCGAAGTCGCGCCATAGATCGTGTCGATGCGCGTGGTGAAGACGGTGATTTTGTCGCCCGCCGGTCCGGCCGCGCCGTCCAGTTTGAAATCCACCAGCGCGCCTTCACTGCGCCCGATCCAGTTGCGCTGCATGGTGCGCACTTTTTCCGGCCAGCCGGGCAGCTTATCCAGATCGCGCAACAGTTCGTCGGCGTAATCGGTGATGCGCAGGAACCACTGTTCCAGCTCGCGCTGCTCCACCAGCGTGTCTTCATGCCGCCAGCAGCAGCCGTTAGGCAGCACTTGCTCATTCGCCAGCACGGTCGCACACTTCGGACACCAGTTGACTTTGCTCTTCTTGCGATAGGCCAGCCCCCGCTCGAACAGCTTCAGGAAGAACCACTGGTTCCAGCGGTAATACTCCGGCAGGCAGGTCGTGACTTCCTTCGACCAGTCGTACGAGAAGCCCATTCGGTTCATCTGCCGCTTCATGGCGGCGATGTTGCGCAGCGTCCATTCCTTCGGCGGCGTCTGGTTGGCAATGGCCGCGTTTTCCGCCGGCAGGCCGAACGAATCCCAGCCCATGGGGTGCAGCACGTTGTAACCCTGCATCCACATGTAACGCGCCAGCGCGTCGCCAATGGCGTAGTTGCGCACGTGTCCCATGTGCAGCGCGCCCGACGGGTAAGGCAACATCTCCAGCACATAATACTTCTTGCGATGGGTCGTGAAAGGCTGGGCTTTGTACAGATCGGGATTCTGCGCCCAGCGCTCCGACCATTTCTGTTCAATCGTCTGTGGATCGTAGCGGTCCGCGCGGATCGCCGGAGCTTCGCCATTGGCAATTTGCGTCTCGGGGTGGCTGATATCGGCCTCAGTCTTTCTTGGATTCGGCATGTATTGTCGTCAAAGTAGTACAGGGATAAACCTTGATTCTACAATGTTCGTGCATCGTTTCCGGCCGGCAACCGCGGCTCGCAGTAAATCCATCGATGAGGGCTAGCCATGCACCTGCTTTGCCGTAACCGCGTTGCGCACTATTCCAAATGGAAGGCGGTCTTTACCTCTCACACGGACGCGCATTGCAACGCCGGGCTTCGACTGGTGAGACTCTGGCGGGACGTTGCCGATCCGAAAAACGTCTTTTTCCTCTTTGAAGTCGAAAGTGCCGAGAAGGCCAAGGAGTTCATCAGTAATCCCGATGCTGCAACTGCGGCAAAGGCTTCGGGCGTCATCGAGGGCGAGTATCACTTACTGGAGGACGCCGGAGGGTATTAGCGTTGGGTGGGTGCGACCGCCGAAAATCGAGCGCCGTAAGCGCGGAATAACTTAGCCCAGCACGGAGCCGAAACCGGGGTTCCCCGATTCGCCCTTCTGTTGGGCGAATTGGGGTGGGAAGGCGGAGTGCGGGGTAGAGTGCAAAAAGAATTCGAGTCCCTTTAGCGCAATTTAACCAGCTCACCCTTCGCGTGCTCATTGTCAGGATTCAACTCGACAGACCGCGCATATGCCATACGCGCATCTTGGATATCGTTCGTCGCCTCGTAACCATCTCCAAGGCTGTCCCACGCATTCGCGGAATCGGGATAAGCCTTTGTATTTAATTTGAACAGCACGACGGCTGACGACGGGTCCTTTTCCTGAAGGAGGGTATAGCCAAGCCTATTGATCGTCTTCTCTTCGCCTGTCATGTAACGGTGCATGGGATCGGCAGCGAAGCTCTGGAATGCCTTCCACGCGCTCTCCTCTCCCGTCCGAGCAGCGGATCGCATTATCTCGGCAAACGATCCAGGACGGAATATGATTCCCATGATGTGCATGGGGACGCCGTTTTCGGTGGGAGTTCTCCCCAGAAACGCCTTCGCCGGAGCGTCATGCTTGACGTAGGCATTCAGAAATTGAAGCATGTAAAGTGCAACCCAGGAATAGCTTGTATTGGCGTCGTTCCGTCCATAATCTGCGACCTGATCCCACTCCGCGAAATCTTGGGGTGTCTTGAAGCGTTCAAACATCGAGCAGAATTCAGGATGGGACATTCCTAACATATTGACCGTCATGACATCCGCATGTGTCCACTCATTCAGCACGTTGTGCCCTGCCATGTCCATATCGGAGTGTTCGATGTCATGTCTCATTCCTGAGTAAGTGGGAAAAGAACCCGGGTCCCTTTAGGGACGGCATGGTTTTCACGCAGACACTTTAGTCCGAGCGGAGGGATCCGCGGTTTCGTGATGCGCGATAACTGATGTCATTTTGCAGGCCGTCCCACCAGCTTCTTCAACGCATTCACATTGGTCAAATCGTCCAATGGTTCATCAATCGGCGTCTCGGCGATGAACGCGGAGTGCGTCAGTCGCGAATCGTTCAACAGTCGCCGGAACGGCTTCGACCCGATACTTCCCTTCCCGATGTGCTGATGCCGATCCAGCTTCGATCCGCGCGCCGCTTTCGCGTCGTTGCAGTGCCAGACGTAGACATTCTTCAAGCCTACGGTGCGGTCAAGCTGATCGAGCGTATCGGCAAGACCTTCCTCGCTGACGATGTCGTAGCCGGAGACATGCGTGTGACAGGTATCGATACACGCTCCCGACGGCACGACCTTGCCCAACAGATAGAGCAGCTCAGCAACCTGCTCGAAGTTGCCACCCAGCGAAAACTCCGAGCCCGCGGTGTTTTCGATGAGAATTCGCAAATGCCGGTCGTTGAGATCAAGCCCGTCGACCGCCTGCTCAATCGCCAGAGCCGCACGCTGCAGGCCTTCTTCGCGGCTGCTGCCGCGGAATGATCCCGGATGCAGCACCAGAAACTCGGCGCACAGCGCCAGCGCGCGCTCGACCTCGCCGCGAAAGGCGACGATCGATTTAGCATGAAACTCCGAATTGCCGCCGGCCACATTCACCAAGTAATTCGCGTGAATCACCAGCGGCTTGAGGTCATAACGCTCGCGCAGTCGATTCATCTCGACGCACTGTGCTCCCGCCAGCTCGTACGGCTTCCATTGGCGCGGGCTGGAGGAAAAGATCTGAAACGTATTGCACCCCAGCCGATACGCGCGCTCCGCTGCGAACTCAACTCCGCCGGCCGTCGAGGTGTGAATGCCGATCCGCCGCGCCGTCAGCTTGGGTGGCTGCTTCGGCGCGGGTAGCAGCTTGAGAATGTCCTTTTCGTTTTTCTCCGAAGTCCCCACTTTCACATTCTAAGCAATCGGCAGAGGCACGATTTCGCTGGCGGCCCGCAATATTCACGCGAAAAGTCGTGGCCGCTGGATCAATTGTGGTAGCATTCGCGCGTTCGGACCGTGTTCGACGCGGGGGGCGCTGTGAAGAAATGGACTCTTGGAACTGCGTTAGCCCTATTGCTGCTGTTTGTCGCGACAGCCACTTACGCGCAGGGCGGAATTTCAAGTTTCAATTGCGCCGGAGCTCTGTCACGAACCATCATCCAAGGGCTCAATAACCACGGACAACTAGTCGGGCAATGTAATAGCGCTTCCTTTCTGTACTCGAATGGAGTTGTGACCTACCTCGAGGGCTCGTACGCGAACGGCATCAACAATCTCGGGCAGATCGTGGGGTGGAATGGCAATCAAGGGTATCTTTATGACAACGGCACCTACACGGTCATTCAGTATCCGGGGGCGTGGCTGACGGTAGCGTTCGGCATCAACGACAACGGGGTGATCGTCGGCAGTTATCAGGTTTCGGAGTATTCCGAGCAGCAGCACGGATTCGTCTACAACAACGGAACCTATACCAGCGTCGACTACCCGGGCGCGGCTACGACGCAGCTATACGGAATCAATAGCGCTGGAGAGATGGTTGGGGCATTCTGCAATCCTGGCTGCCGAAGCAGCCACGGATTTCTGGCGGACGGATCCAACTATACGCAGATCGACTTTCCGGGCGCTCAGGGAACCGCTTTATTCGGCATAAACAACAACGGAGTTTTGGTGGGTGGCTACAACAACGAAATCGCGTTCATCTACGAAAAGGGAACCTTCGAATCGGTTGATTATAGAGGCAGCGCCGACACCGCCTTCTGGGGAGTCAACGATAATGGCGAATTTGTTGGGTATTGGCTAGATGCTCACCAGAATTTTCATGGACTGAAAGGGGATTTGCAGAATCCTTAGGCTGACTTCCGCTACCTGCCTTGATTCGAACGTTCTTCCTCCCGTCGTCCATCATAAGGTGATCCCCGTCACAAGCGGGTAGACGGACTGTTGCTACAGTTAGCCGCAGCCATCAGTCCTCGCCTGAGCCGATGATCGGGCTTACCCAATTCGTAGTTCGCGCGTTGCAGGCAATCAGTGCACGCTCGTACCAGCCAAAACACCTCATCCTCGGGCGGCACGGCGAGGCCGAGGCCTACTTCTATCTCAAACGCCTGGGCTATCGCTTCGTCGCGACCAACTTTCGCGCACCGCACAATCGCGGCGAGATCGACCTCATCGGATGGGATGGCGGCGTGCTGTGCTTTGTCGAGGTAAAAACGCGAATGGACGACAGCTTTGCGCCGCCCTCGACCGCGGTAACCATCAAGAAGCAGCGCAACATTCTTGCGGTCGCCAAGCGCTATCTGCGGCGTTTGCCCGGTGATCGCCCGCCCTGCCGCTTCGACATTCTCAGCGTTGTTCCCTCAGGGAACGGCGGCGAGCCGCAATTCACCTTGCGCAAGGCAGCCTTCAGCTGGGACGCCGGTTCTCCGCGCCGGCGGGAGTATCGGGACTACTCCGACAGACGTTACCCACCGCGCAGATAAGTTCCTGCTTCACCGCGCCATCTCGTCCAGCGCCTTGCCCAGCCGCTCGAAACCAATGCGCGTCATCTCCGGATCGCCGCCGATGCCGATGCGAAAATGCTGCTCCTCGCCGAAGTACTTCCCTGGCACAATGCCGGTCTCATACTTCTCACGCAGCAAACGATCCAGCTGATCGACGCTCCCGTTCTTCAACTTTGGAAACGCCACCGTGCCGAACTCCGGGCGAACACAGGCGAGGTCGTCGCGCGATCGCAGAAACGCATCCAGCACAGGACGGTTGGTATCGAGCAGCTTCTTCGCGCGCGCCGTCACGCGATCGAGATTATCCAGCGCAATCACGCTGATCAGGTCCGCGGGAAACGCCGCGTTCACGCCGTAGAGATCGTGAATGAGCCGCATGCGCTGCGCCAGTTCCGGATTGGCCAGGATCCATCCGCAACGCACGCCGCTCAGCCCATAAGCCTTCGTCAGACTGCTGGTCACGACAAAATGATCGCCCAGATGGATCGCCGGACGCGGCCGCTGCTCGAACAGCGACTCCAGGTAAACCTCGTCGACCAGCACGCGCGCATCATTCTTTCGCGCAACCTCGCCCACAGCCCGCAGCGTCGCATCGTCAATCAGCGTGCCACTGGGATTATGCAGATTGGTCAAAACGATCAGCCTGGTCTGCGGCGTGATCTTTCGTTCGACTTCTTCTGGATCGACGCGAAACTGGCGCTCCAGGCCGCGATCGAAGAACCGCACCCGTGCGCCGAGATATTGCAGCGTCGCGGTCAGTAGCTCATAGGTCGGCCACTCGACCAGAGCTTCCTCGCCCGGCTCCAGTGTCGCGGCGAACGCAAGATGGTTCGCCAACGACGTTCCCTGCGCGGTCACAACGCAATCGGTCGTGACGCCGGTCAGCTTCGCCAGCTGCTCCAGCAGTGGCTCGTATCCATACAATGTAGGACCGCAGATTTCCAAGTCCTCGAGTTTGACCGGCAGCTCCGCAAGTGGATAACTCATGACTCCGCTGGCAGCCAGATTGTATTTGGCTTCGGAACGCAGCTTGGCATACTGCATGTAGGAAGAAGCGGCGTGCGTGCGAGATGGCATGAGCTCAGTTTACGTGTGATCGGAGCCGAGATGTTTCAGCCGCGCATGGATCATCCGCGATCCTCCCCGCGCTTCTGCTTGGCCGCCCAAAATGCATACACCGGCAAGCCCAGCAGCAGAATCGCCATGCCCAGCAGGCTGTTCGTCGGATATCTGTAAATCGTGTTGATCACCACCACCCAACATACCAGCACGAAGACGGCCGTGGTCCACGGATGGCCGGGCACGCGGTATCCACTTCCCGCCGCGCCTTCTTTGCGGCGAAAGACGAACAGGCTCGCACCGGTCAATCCGAAGAAGATGAAATCCATCGAGACGACATAATTCAAAATCTGCTCGTAGCGGCCGGAGAGCGCGACCACAATCGTCCACGCGCTTTGCAGGACTATCGCCACTGCCGGGACATGCGTACGCCGCGTCACCTTGGCAACGCTTTGAAAGAACAGACCGTCCCTTGCCATGGCAAAGTAAACACGCGGGGCGGTCAGCACCGACTGGCTGAGAAATCCCAGCGTCGAGATCGTGATTCCCAGCGCAATCAGGCGCGCTCCGGTGTCGCCCATCGCAACGCGCATGACGGCCGTCGCGGGCACATGCGTTTCCGCCAGAGCCTGCGGCCCCAGCGTTCGTACGCACACGAAATTCACGCCGACGTAGAGCACGATCACGCCCGCGACACCCAAGACCAGCGCACGCGACAGATTCCTGCGCGGATCCTTGATCTCTTCGGCAATGAAGTTCGTGGTCTGCCATCCGCCGAAGGCGAATAGCACAGGCACCATCGCCGCGCCGATCGCGGTGAGCAGGTCGAACGACGGAGCGCGATCCAGCAGCGGGTGCAGCACTGAATGCGGCGAGCGCACCGCGAACAAACCTGCGACGATCAATCCCGCGATGGCGGCGATCTTCAGCACCATCAGCACGCTTTGCATGCGGCTGCCCAGCTTCACGCCAAGACAATTGACGACCGTGAGCACAACGAGGGTGACGACGACCAAAAGCCGCTCTGATATGTGCCACGAAGTCAGCTCCAGAAAATAGCGTGCGAATGTCACTGTCACCGCAGCCATACCGCCGGTTTGAATCACCAGCAGTAGCACCCACCCGTAGAGGAAGCCGACGACGGGATGAAACGCCTCGCGCAGATACGCGTATTGCCCGCCGACGGCCGGCCGGCGCGCCGCCAGTTCGGCGTAGACGAATGCGCCCAGCATGGCGACGACTCCGCCCGCGATCCACACTCCAAGAATCAACAGCGGCGTGTGCACCTGCTGCGCGACGACGTAGGGGTTGATGAAGATGCCGGCCCCGACGATGCCGCCCATGACGATCATCGTGGCGTCAAAGAGACCAATCTGACGAAGCAGGTGGGGCGAGGATTCCTGCTGGTTCGAGTTGGCGGGCAGAGCGGTCAAGGCAGTCGCGAAACCGAGTTCTCGACTGTAGCATGGGCGAGGTCTCAAAGATGGAACGACGCCTCAGCGCGCAACACGGGCTGGCCCCACCCGCCTCAGCCGGCTCTGTGCCTCGCACGCCATAGCCGATCCCACACTGCCCTCCACTCCTCCGAGGGCGGGGGCGCTTCTACCGCAATCCAGTCGTAGCCCTTCACATCCAGATCGTGCAACACACGATACAGATCATGGGCGTAACCGGCGGCGGCGTCCGCCATCTGCACAGTCTCCCGCACCTCCGCCGCTGGAGGAGTTCGCAATTGCAGGTACGCTCCACGCCCTTGGCGCGGCACGTTGCCATTTACGCAAAGTAATAGCGCCGTGCGCGGGCTGTAATGCTTGGGAAACATTCCAGGTGCGAGATGAGCCTCGTCGGGGACTTCTGTATGGATTCGTACCGGCCCGATCTTCCTCTGGATTAGCAGCAACTGCACACCGCCATAGCGCAACAGAACGGGTTGGTCGTCGACCAGCGACAGCACCGTCGACTCGATCCCGACCTTGCATCGGCCACCGTCGAGAATGTAATCGACGCGATCGCCGAGCCCTGCGCGCACATGCTTCGCCGTCGTGGGCGAGAGCTCGGTGAACCGATTCGCACTGGGCGCAGCGATGGGGACCTTCACGGCCGCGATAAGCCTCAGCGCAGTGATATCCCTCGGCATGCGCACGCCAACCGTGTCCAGCCCGGCGGTAATGACCGGAGATATGGTGGGCTGCTTTTTCAACACCAGGGTCAACGGGCCTGGCCAGAAACTCTTCGCCAGAAGCTGCGCCTTCGGCGGCCACTCGGCCACGACCGTCTGCGCCATCTCCAAACTGCTGACGTGCACGATAATGGGGCTGCTGCTCGGACGGCCTTTGACTTCGTAGATGCGGCGGACGGCAGCTTCGTCCAGTGCATTGGCGCCGAGGCCGTAAACCGTTTCCGTGGGAAATGCGACCAGCTTGCCCGCTCGCAGTAGCGATGCGGCGTGTTCGATCTCAGCGCGAGATGGAGTGTGTTCGGTTTGCATTTCTAATAGAACTGAGGCTTTTTATCGGGTGGAGCACCGCTTCAGCGGTGCAGGTGCAAGCTCGCTGTAAGTCGGCTTCAGCCGCTGAGGTAATCCAGGTTTACCTCAGGCGCTAAAGCACACCCGAATTATCTCCGATGTTCATGCACGCCTGGAAGGCGTGCTCCACCCAGAGCTCCAGCTCACTTGCTCCTCGCCTGCGATGGATCGGCCGACTTCGCGCTATCCACATCCACATACAACCCCGCAGCCGGCGCGCTGCCCGGCGGATAGCAGTTGCCATCCTGCGCATAGGTTTGCCGGCAAGCCGCCGTCATCTCCGGACGACGCGGACTTTGCGCGAACTGCCATGCATCGGCGAACTGCACGCCGCTATCGCCAGGATTCGGCGCCGTCTTTGGAAACACACAGCCTGGCGCAGGCGGGCACTGATCGTTGCTGATGAAGAAATGGATTTCGCGCGAGCCGGCGTTCTCGCGAATGTCGTTGGCCGTTACCACGGAAACTCCCGCCGACTCGCGAAACGGAATTCCCGAGCAATACACGCCGCCGCGATACCCCGCGCGCACCACACCGTCGAGCCAGGCGTGAATGTAGGCGCGCTGTTCCGGCAGCATGCGTCCGCCCTGCTCCTGGTCGAGAAAGATGATCGCTCCTTTGGGAAATCCCTCGTGTTCCGCCGCGCGCACTGCCGCAGCCGCATCATTCGTACCAACCCGAGCGGCGTTTCCTGATGCTTTCAGCTGCGCATACTCGCGTCCATTGAAGAGCAGCAGAAATCCGTAACCCATCGCTTGCAACGAGGCGCGCTTACTCTGCCAGCTGTTGCGATTCGCTCCCGGAGGATTGTTCAGCCAATATCCCGTAAACGCGAACGTCTTATGCAGCGTCGCCATGTTGGCATCGCCGGGGTAATCGTTGCGATCCATACCGAGATAGGTCTGCTGCGCGCGAGCGCATAAGGTCAGCAAAAAGAACGCAAGGACGGCCCTGATATGTCGGACAGCGAACTTCACCTCACTACTATCGCATGTCATGCGGTTCCGACACGCTGACTTCATGCTCGTGGCTCGAGGCTACTTGCTAATCGCTGGTTGCTAATTGCTGATTCACGAATGCTACTCTAACTATTGCCCATGATCCTCGACGCACTGCACAAAGTCGCCAACCACGGCTCTTCCCTCACCCGCGAGGAGGCGCGCGACGTGATGGCGCAAATCCTGCGCGGCGAGTGCACCGACGCCCAGATCGGCGCACTGCTGGTCGCGTTGCACATGAAGGGTGAGACGGTGGAGGAGATCGTCGGTTTCGCGCAGGCGATCCGCGACGAGGCCACCGTGCTTACGACCGAGGACGGCGAAGCGCTCGACCTGAGCGGCACCGAACGCGACGCTCTGGTCGACACCTGCGGCACGGGCGGCGACACCAGCGGCACCTTCAACATCTCAACTGCAACCGCGCTCGCGATTGCCGGCGCAGGCGTTCGCGTGGCCAAGCATGGCAATCGCAGCATCAGCTCCAAGTGCGGCTCGGCCGACGTGATGGAGGCGCTCGGAGTGAACATCGGCCTGCCGCCGGCGCGCATCGTAGCCTGCTTGCAGCAAACCGGCATCGCATTTCTATACGCTCCCGCGATGCATTCGGCGATGAAGTATGTGCAGCCGGCGCGTCGCGATCTGCGGCTGCGCACGGTTTTCAATCTGCTCGGGCCGCTCACCAATCCCGCGAATGCGTCGGCGCAGGTCGTCGGCGTCTATTCTGCCGATCTGGTGGAGAAGCTGGCCGAGGCGCTCAGCCAACTCCGCGTGCGGCGCGCGCTCGTGGTCCACGGACGCGATGGTCTGGATGAGATCACCATCACCGCTCCCAGCAAGATTGCCGAGGTGCGTAGCGGTCAGGTGCACGTCTACGAGGTCGCGCCGGAGGATTTTGGACTGCAGCGCGCTTCGCTCGAGGATATTGCCGGCGGTGATGCGGAGAAGAACGCCGCCATCATCCGCGCGGTCCTTGATGGCGAGCGCTCTCCGCGCCGCGATGTCGTCCTGCTGAACGCCGCCGCTGCGCTGGTAGCGGCTGGCCACGCCGATCGCATCGTCGATGCGGTGCCCCTCGCGGCCTATTCCATCGATAGCGGACACGCCCGCCAACGGCTGCAATTGCTGGTGGAGTTCACAGCCAGGGGCTAGCCGGCAGTGCGCAGCTTGGGATCAGCTCACTTCTCGGACGTAGGGTGGAGCACGCCTTGAGGCGTGCATAAACTCGGATCTAATTGGCCGCGCTTTAGCGCCTGAGGTAAATCGACCCTTACCTCAGCGGCTAAAGCCGGGCCTTCGGCGAATTTCGGAATGCACGCCTGGAAGGCGTGCTCCACCCAGGATCGCTGAAGTGCAATGTCAAACCGATCCATTAGCCTCCGGTCCGCTCTCGTTTACCGCCTCGCGCGCGCGATGTACACTCGAAGAGTCGCGCTCGCTCTTCGATCCCCAGGTTGTGCAGAAGGGCGGTTAGCTCAGCTGGTTAGAGCGCCTGCCTTACAAGCAGGAGGTCGCAGGTTCGAGTCCTGCACTGCCCACCATCCGTTGTCGACATCATTCCTTAGAGGTCCCTCGCGCTGCTCGGGATTTCGGCTGCGGGCTCCCGCTGTCGCTCACGCCCGCAATGCGCCTCAAGTTCGAGTCCTGCACTGCCCACCATCTTACAAATCAGGCACTTGGGCTAGCCGACCGGCTATCGCGCCTTCTGTGACTCCATCAAAAAAAGTGGGTGGCCCCGGCGTTAGGCAGCCTCATGGCGTACACTCGGAACACATCTGATTGCGGCATTTGGAGGCGGATTTGGCGGAAGTTCGGGCACAAGAAGGCGAGTCAATAGAAAATCTTCTACGTCGCTTCAAGCGAAAAGTTCAAACGGAAGACATTATCAAGGATGTGAAGCGTCACTCCTTTTACCTGAAGCCGGGCGAAAAAAAACGTGTGAAGCAAGCTCTGGCACAAAAACGTGCGCGGAAAAAGACCCGTATACATGCGGACGAACGGCGATAATCGGGCTACGGTGCAATTGCTTCACTGACGCAAGCTGGGTCGCCGACAACCATGCGCCGACTGACCGCGAGCGCATCAGGACGATTCCGTGTAGCCTCGACGCCGAGGAATATGGGCTTGGCTTCCGTCAGCCTGCCAGAGACTCGATCACCTGCACTGCCTCCGGAGAAAGCGTTGTGTCGCGACTGCACAAGTCCTGTTTCATGTGCTCCGCATTAGAGGTCCCAGTCAAAGGCCAAGGCCCTCGAAAAGGGGGTTATCAACCGCTATTGCTTCCTGCTGAAATCCGCCATCAGTCGGTGTAAAGTGTCAGCGTCAAGAACGGCAACCGTAAACGGTCGCATCGATACGGGAGACCACCATGACCAATCTCGTACGACTCTCCACCTTGATGTTGCGCGGGAACTGGCGGCAGAAGCTATTCGGGCTGGCGCTTCTCGGCCTTCTGACCGTGCTCACGAACCCGTCGGCACAAGCGCAAACCTTCACTGTGCTCCATAGCTTCACGGGCGGAGCCGATGGCAGCGGCCCGCAATCGGGCGTGACCTTTGACCGCGCCGGGAACATTTACGGAACGACGGCGTACGGCGGCATTGCGAATGGTTGTGAAGGTTGCGGGGTGGTCTACAAGCTGTCGCATGTAGGACAGGGCTGGATTGCAAATCCGCTCTACAACTTCAAGGGCCCTGCTCAAGATGACGGCGTGACACCGACGGCGGGCGTGGTGTTTGGGCCGGACGGGACTTTGTATGGAACAACCTATCGCGGCGGTACGAACAATTTCGGAACGGTGTTCCAGTTAAGGCCTCCGGCGAATGCTTGTAAGAGCGTCAGTTGTCCCTGGAATGAAACCATATTGCACGCGTTCGGCGATTTGCCGGACAGCGAATACCCCGGTCAGGGGAACCTTGTCTTCGACACCGCAGGCAATCTCTTCGGAACGACCATATACGGCGGCGGGTACGAGCTTGATTGCGACGATCAGTCCTGCGGCGCGGCCTACGAAATGTCACGCACCAATGGAGTCTGGACCGAAAATGTGATTTGTCCGCTCGGCAGCTGCACGTTTCCGGGATTCTGGCCGATGGCTGGGCTAACCTTCGACACTGCCGGGAATCTGTATGGAACCGTCACGAACACTTCAGGAGGGGTCTTCGAATTGCTTCCGCAAGCGAACGGGAGCTGGCTGTCCAATACGCTTTATAGCTTCTTTTCACAGCCAGAGTTCGATCCCGCGGGCGGAGTGATCCTCGATGCTGCCGGCAACGTCTACGGCACGACGGCCGGAGGTGGTACCGGCGGCGGTGGCACAGTGTTCGAGTTGGTTAAGTCCGGCAATACTTGGAGCTTCAGTGTGCTGTACAACTTCCCGTCTTCGGGGATGCACCAACTGCCCGGACCGCAGGCGAACCTCACGATGGACACCGCCGGCAATCTCTACGGCACGACCCTTTTCGGCGGGGCGATGGACTGCGGCATGGTCTTCAAACTCAGTCCTGCGGGTGGGAGCTGGAATCTCACACCCTTACACGGCTTCACTTGCGAAGCCGATGGTGGAAAGCCGTTCAGCAACGTCGTCTTCGGGACGGATGGCAATCTCTACGGCACGGCCTCAATCGGCGGAGCTTACGGTAGTGGTGTCGTCTGGCAGATCACGCTGTAGCTGCTATTTACGCCTCATTTCTGTAGTGGGTCGGTACGATTAGTCGGGCAAACAAAGGAACAGCAATGCGCTGGTATCACTATGTGGCGTACTTTTTCGGAGGCGCCTTTTTGGCAAACACGCTGCCTCATCTGGTCAACGGAGTCTCAGGTCATCCTTTCCAGAGTCCTTTTGCATCGCCGCCTGGACAGGGTTTGTCTTCAGCGATGATCAATGTCCTTTGGGGATTCTTCAACCTTGCGATTGGCTATTTGCTGATATGTCGTGTCGGAAGCTTCAACTTGCGCAAGACCGCACATGTGCTTTGTCTGGGAGCCGGCGCTTTAAGCATGTCGCTTATGCTGGCTCGCACCTTCGGACGGTTTTATGGGGGATTGTGAGTCTGATTAATTTCGCGGCAAGTAGTGGGTTACACTGATGGCATGAGTTGGGTAAACGACCGTCTGAAAACGCAAAATGACCACGTTGGTGCGCAACAGCAAAAACAGGGATATTGTGCGCCTGAACCTCCTGCGTACCAACGGACTTGGAATCTGCTCTGTGATGCGATTGCGAGCGACGTTATCGAATTCAACGAGGATCGCGGCACCCAATTCATGGTAAGGCGCGAAGGCGCTCTATTGCAGGTTATTCCGAAACAACCGTCGATCGATACCGTCCTCGTGCAGGTGGACAAAGACGGTATCGTTGAGTTGATGTGTCCCATCACTCACCCTGGAGCGCCGCGTCGGGGAAAATTCAAACTAGAGTTTGAGGGCATTTGCTCGGTAGGGGATTTCGTGGGACAGCCGGCACCAACGGGTAGCGTAATGTCAGCGAAGGAATTTTCGAAGTTCGCTTTGGAGCCGCTTCTATTCCCCGAGCAGTAGGGACAAGCCAACCAGCATAAAAGCCACCAAAAACATCGAGACTCCGCCTACATCTCCGCCAGCACCTGATGCACGAGGTGAATCGCGATCGATCCTTCGCCGACGGCCGACGCCACCCGCTTCACATTGCCGGCCCGGATATCTCCCACGGCAAACACCCCCGGCAGGCTGGTCTCGAGAAGCTGCGGCGGGCGCGACAGCGGCCACGCTTTCGCTTCCAGCGTGGCACGGTCGAGATCGTGGCCGGTTAGCACGAAGCCTTTGTTGTCGAGCGCCAGACATCCCTCCAGCCACCCCGTGCGCGGCGAGGCGCCGGTCATCACGAACAGATGGCGTATGTCGTGGGCGACAATCTGCTCGCCATCGCCATCGCGCCAGCTGATGCGCTCCAGGTGTCCGTTGCCATCGACGCCGGCGACCTCCGTGTTGTAATGCAGCTCAATCGCCGGGTTTTCTTCGATGCGCCAAATCAGATACCGCGACATGGTATCCGCCAGCTTGCCCGAGCGCACCAGCATGTAAACCTTGCGCGCCTCGCCCGACAGGTAAATCGCCGCCTGTCCCGCAGAATTTCCGCCTCCGACCACCACCACGTCCTCGCCCACGCACAACTGCGATTCCATAGCCGTGGCACCGTAGTAGACGCCGTTGCCCTCGAACTGCGGTAGCTTGGGAATCGGCGGCTTGTTGTATTGGGCGCCGGCAGCCAGCACGATGGAGCGCGTCGTCAGTGGCGTGCCCTCATCGAGGATGACCTGATAGGGGCGGCGATCACATTGCAGGCGCACGGCGGTGCGCGCCACCATCATGTTCGCGCCGAACTTCTGCGCCTGCGCCAGCGCGCGCCCGGCCAACTCCTGGCCCGAGATACCCATAGGGAAGCCGAGATAGTTTTCGATGCGCGAGCTCGATCCTGCCTGTCCGCCTGGGCTCGCTGTTTCCACCACCAGCACGTTGAGGCCTTCGGATGCCGCATAGACCGCCGCGGCCAGCCCTGACGGCCCCGCGCCTACGACGATCAGATCGCGTACCTGCGATTCGTCGATGTTCACGTTGAGCCCGAGGCAATCGGCCAGCTCGCGGATCGAGGGATTGCGCAGGACGCTGCGCGCGTTGCAAACGACGACCGGCACCTCCTCTACCTTGACGTGGAAGTGGTCGAGGATCGACTGCGAGTGCTCGTCCGTGTCCAGATCGATGAACTTGTAGGGATAACCGTTGCGGCCCAGGAAATTGCGCAGGCGTAGCGTGTTGGCGCAGTTCAGCGAGCCCAGCACCAGCACATTACTCGCCTCTTCGCTGATAAGAAGCATCCGGCGCAGGATGTATGCCTTCATCAGGATATCGCCCAGCTCCGCGTCCTTAGAGACAACGGAGCGGAACTCGCTGGACGCGATCTGCAGAAATTCTCCGGAGGCGGTGACCTGTCCGCGCAACAGCGCGCGCTGGCCGGAGATGACGGCAAACTCGCCGGTGATGCTGCCGGGAACGTGCCTGACCAGGGATCGCACACCATCGGGACAGGGTTGAAGAATCTCCAGGCCTCCCGACAGAACCACATAGACGGCAACGTTGCTGTCCCCCGGTTCGAACAACACCTCACCCGCTTCCACGTGCCGCACCACGCCATGCGGGCGCAGCCGCTCGATTTGTGCGGGCGTAAGAAGGGGAAAAGCCTCAGAGCCGGGTTCGACGGAGATGTGGGTGACAGCAGACATAAGCTTGATTTTAGCTCCGCAACAAAAATGGGAACCGATGCAATGTAGATGAGGTGCGAACCCGGGAAGGTGCGACAGGCTCTCATATCATCGTCACCACGACCTTGCTGTCAGGTTGCAGACGGCGTCGGATTTTCTCTGCCGGAAGACGCAGCGGTCCGGTCCTTGCAACGGGCGTCTTCCCATGGGTCGCTGCTAAGGCGCAGTGTCGAGGTGGAAGGTCTCTTGGTATGGCTCGACCGGATAACCCGCCGCTTTCCAGGCTGCCAATCCACCTTTGAGGAACTTGACCCGGTCGATATGCAGAGCAAGCGCTCGATGGGTGATGGCTCGACTGGTTTTGTCGCCCGGGCAGGTACAGTAAGCTACCGAATCCCGCTCTTTCGGGATGATCGCGGGGTTCTCAAGTATTTCTCTTGGGGGAATCCTCTTGGCGCCGGGGATGATCTCCGTGTCGGCTAACAAGTCGAGCGGCTGGCGAACATCGAAGAGCAGTACCTCTTGATTCGAGGCCAACAATACGTGGAGCGCCTCCGGAGTGATGCAGTGCTGTTCCACTAGATGGCGATCCCTCGTGCGCTTGATCCAAATTACGATTGCTGTGCACAGCACCACGACGCAAACAGCAGTCACCGTCAGAAACATCGCTAGTCTCCTCCGTCCTTTGTAAACCAGATTCCAGCAGAGAGAAAAAGATTCTTCACAACCCGATCTGTATTCCTCTCAAGTCAGGCAAGAAATCTCAGGAGCCCGTGCGGCGTGCCTCATTGTGCGATTGGGCCTGATTCCGCATTGGGCAAAGGACAATATCCATCTCGCTTGCCTCTTGTAACTCCTGTACACTTCTCAATCTGGGGTGAGAGATGGCTAGTGCCGTTTCAGCAGCGCATGATCACGCAACCACCGTCCTGAAGCAGCAGTTGCTGCAGATCTCCAATGGCTACCTGACATCTGCATGCCTTCACGTGGCGGCGAAATTGAATATCGCAGACCTGGTGGCGAACGGGCCGCGTCCCGTAGAGACTCTGGCCGCTGAAACCGGAACGAACGCCGATGCGCTCTACCGCGTACTGCGTGTACTGGTCAGTATCGGTGTGTTTTCCGAGCCGCAGCCACGAACCATCGCTATTTCTCCGGCAGCCGAGTTGCTGCGCCGTGATGTTGCCGGAAACATCCGCGACCTGGTGGTTTGGGCTTCGAACTCCTTCATCATGCACGTCACCAGCGACCTGCTGCATTCGGTCGAGACAGGCAAGCCGGCCGTCGAACATCTCTATGGCAAGCCGGTTTTCGACTGCTTTGCGTCGATGCCTGACTTAGGCCGCGCCTTCAACGAGGGAATGACCGCAATCAGCACCGATCTTGCTCCGGCGGTGCTCGACGCCTACGATTTTTCTGGCGTGGAAACGTTGATGGATGTGGCCGGCGGGCACGGCCTCTTTATCTGCGAAGCGCTAAAGCGGTACCCGCAGATGAAAGGCATTCTGTTGGAGCAGCACGCGGTGGTGGAAGGCGCGAAATGCGTAATGTGCGAGATGCGTCTGGAGGACCGCTGCCAGCCCGTCGGCGGCAACTTCTTCGAGCACATCCCCGCCGGAGCTGACGCTTATTACATGCAGCACGTCATCCACGACTGGAGCGACGAGCCTGCGCTCAAGATCCTTGGCAACCTGCGCCAGGCGCTCGCCGGAAATCCACGTGGCCGCCTCATTCTGGTGGACACGGTCCTGCCGGAGGACGCGAGACCGCATCCCGGCAAGCTGCTTGACCTGCTGATGCTGATGTTTCCTGGCGGGCGCGAGCGGACCGAGTCGGAATGGCGCAATCTGCTCGCGAGGGCGGGTTTCACGCTCAACCGGATCGTCCCGACAAAGGCGCCCGATAGCGTGATCGAGGCCGTAATTCATTAACCGGGACGATTGGAGCCATCATGTCGATTCGACCGGTCAAGCGCGTCATCAAATCGAAGCCAACACTGGAAGGAGCCGGCGTTCACCTGCGCCGGGCGTTTGGCTTCGGCGACACCAGTGAATTCGATCCGTTCCTTCTACTCGACGATTTCCGCAATGATGTTCCCGCGGATTATCTCGCCGGCTTCCCTTGGCATCCGCATCGCGGCATCGAGACCATCACCTACGTTCTGGCCGGCACAGTGGATCATGGCGACAGCACCGGTAACAGCGGCACCATCGGCGCCGGCGATGTGCAGTGGATGACCGCCGGCAGCGGCATCATTCATCAGGAGATGCCGAAGGGTGACAACACGGGCCGCATGCATGGCTTCCAGTTGTGGGCCAATCTCCCCTCTTCGCTGAAGATGACCAAGCCGCGCTATCAGGAGATCAAGTCGGGCGAGATTCCAGTCGTGACCGACGACGACGGCACCGCAGTTCGCATCGTGAGCGGAGACTTCTGGGGCAGGCACGGCCCGGTGGACCAGGTCGCAGCCGATCCGATCTATCTCGACGTGACCGTTCCCCCACATCATCGCAAGACGCTGCCAGTCGAGACCACGCGCCATGCGTTCGCGTATGTGTTCGCGGGCAGCGGCAAGTTCTGCAACGCCTCCGATCCGCTTGCTGTCCCGACTGAGCCGGTCGGCTGGTGGCAGGAAACTTCTCCTCCGGCGGAAGCGGACAATCGCTCACTGCTTCTTTTCGACCGCGGCGACGAAGTCAGCCTCGAAGCTGGAGAAGATGGAATTCGCTTTCTGCTGGTCTCCGGCAAGCCGCTGGAAGAGCCCGTGGCATGGTATGGGCCGATCGTCATGAACACCCAGCAGGAGCTTCAAGAGGCGTTCTCGGAATTGCGGCAAGGAACCTTTCTGAAGGAGACTGGTAGCTGAGGCACAACTCATGATGAGCCTTCCCCGCATCGTCGCCGTATTCGCCTTCGCCACGCTGTCGCTCTCTTCCCTGTTCTCCCAGCAGACATCCGCAAAACCGCAAGCTCAGCATCCCACCGGCACAATGGTTCTGAACTTCGGCCCAACGGAGAGCAATCCAGAAGGCAAAGCCGCAGCCGAGAAACTTCTGCAAGCGCTCGGCGGTGCAACCGAGGTCAATGCGGTAAGGAGCCTGCGCCAGACCTTGATTGCGCTCCGCCAGGGGCAGAAGATCGACACGGAACAGACGATCGTTTATCCCAACAAGCAAGCGCAAACGGTAACCCTGCCGCAGGGAAGGGTGACGATGGTGGTGACCCCGACGACTGCGTTCATCGCACGCGAAAACCAGGTGCAAGGTCTTCCACCCAATCAGCGAGCCGCCTTCGATGCGACGTTGAAGCATGACTTCATCAACGTCCTGCAACACATCAATGACCCGAAATACGTTTTCGTGGCACTCGGTCAGGAAAAGGTGCGGGGCCTGGAGGCCACGATAGTCGACGTTGAGGCCGATGGCGTTCCGACACGCTGGTGGATCGGAGCAGACGGCAAACTCCTGCAGGAGCGTTATTCCGATATGGCGCAGGGCGGCGGAGCTATGCAGACGATGATCTATCTCGACTGGAAGAATTTTGGCGGTCTCAAATATCCAACCCGGTATCAGATGACGCAGCCGGGCCAGCCGGGGATGACCATGACGCTCACCGCGATGGAGGTGAACGCCACCGTGAATCCAACAGTATTCGAAATGCCGACCCAGTGATTGCCGCCTTTGTTTTCCTTTGAAATTCCCCTTCCCCAACGCCTCTGCCCAATTGCTCACCCACTTTGCTGCTTAGTATCAATAAGTTAACTAGCCGTCCCCCAATCATCCAGAAATCACCCCCGAATGATCGCCAAAGCATTGTTTGAAACGGGCACCTGCTGCACACTCGCCCCATCACGCAACGAATTCGCAATCGCAAGATGCGAGTTCCCAGCGGATAAATCACAAAAGAAAAGAGGACAAGACAATGAAGAACAAATTCGTAACGTTGATTTCGATCGGAGCCCTGGCATTCGGCGCCAGCGTTCCCAGCGCGATGGCAGCCAGCCGGTCCAGCCTTTCCAACGCTCGCGGGCCGGTCTCCGTCAGCAAGAGTGCGCGGGCCGCGATGGCGAAGAAGAGCGTCTCCAAGACCGCCGCTCCGACCTCGCACACCATTCTCCCTGGTGCGACGAATAACTAGGGGCGTTCGCCGGCTCAACCCAGCTGGCGTTCGTCACTCTTCCTGGCAGGGTGGAACAACTTCCATCCTGCCGGTTATTTTGCAGCGGTAAATGGAAAGAGAGTTCCGGGAGTTATCCAATCATGAGCGGAAGAAGAGCTGGTTACGCGATGGGCATTGCTGCTCTTGCAGTGGCCGCGCTGCTCTGTCCGCTCCCGGCTCGCACGCAACAGATCACCTCATCCGTTCAGGACCCGAGCGACGATATAAACACGTTAGCTTCCGGCGCAAAGGCGCTTGCACAGGCGATGAAGCCGGTGTCGCCAAATCCTTTCGAGCGGCCATCAAGCGGCAAGCATAAGGTAGGCGACGACAACGAGGGTCCCGACTCTCTCTTATTCCAGATGGATCGCAAGTTCACCAGTACCTTGACTGAGTATGCCTTCACCGCGCCTACCGGCTTCTACTCGCTCGAGCACAATCAAGGCGATCCAGCGGATTGGAACAGTTCGCTGACCAGCGCGTTCACTGCCTACCTGAATCAGGGCAGCGCGACTGCGGTGCGCATGACGGGCGATCTGGAAACCTTCGGTCAGCGACGACTGGCCGGTGGTGTCGGAGACCCTGGAACTCAGATCTTCACCGTGCAATGGGAGGCTACCCACGTTGTGCCCAGCAAGCTAGGCGCGATGGAGGTAGCTGCCGGTAGATATCAGCAGCAACTGACCTCTTATCCCGCTTTCGCGAACGGCCCGCTGACCGACGTGTTGCTGGGATACTCGGCGTCGTCCGTTGGCTTCGAGACCACGGTCACGCTGCCGGACAGGAACCTAGGTCTTTCGTTTCGCTCTGGGACCGAGCGCGTGGGATCGATGGTGAACAAAGCGCATACGGCGCTATTCGAATTCTCATGGACGTGGTAACGACGGTATTCAGCCTGATCCACTGCCCGGCTCACATTTCCCTTGCCATCTTCACGCAACCTGTGTGACCTTGGAATGACTGCGCTCACAACGCGCCACCACACAAGTCGTAACCCCATTTTGCAGCCGAGCGCCGGCGAGCGTTTCACGTTCGCAGTAATTACAACGAAACCATGAGGAGGGTACGTACGATGAAGCTAGCGGTTCGATACCTGGTAGGGGTTCTGGCATTTGGCGCGATGTGCTTACCCATCGCCGTGTCGGCCCAGCAAGTCATGGCGGGAAAGCATCCCGAGTTCCTGCACGCGCTCACGGATCTGCGGGCGGCGCGTGGCTACCTGGAAAAGGCAACTCCCAACGAAGCAGTTGACACGAATACCACAGCCGCTGTCCACGAAATCGATTCCGCGATTGTTCTTCTGAAGCAGGCGTCGATCGACGACGGCAAGAACCTCAACGATCATCCGCCCATCGACGCTCATCTGCAGGCCAGGGGGCGCTTGAACACTGCCAAGCAGCTCTTAGACCGGGCGCACGCCGATGTGAAGCACCCGGAAAGCGATCCCGCAGCAGTCGCTCTCCAGGGGCACATCCTGGCTCACATCGACGCGGCGCATAAGTACATCAATCAGGCTATCGTGGCTAGAGGCGGGAGGCCCTAAGCTGTTTCGACTGAGTTCAGTTGACGAAATCAATGATCGCCCCAAGTTCTCGTCCCGAAGAAGGGCGCGAATCTGGGGCGTTCGTTTGTCGTTTGGGTGCTAATCAGACGTTCCGGAGGCTCAAGGAATGAAGATGCTGGCCGAATCCCGTACATGGGACGAGCCTTCTGCCGAAAGGAAACGCGCTTCTAGGAGCGCTTAGGAGACGAAGTGGCGCAAACCACATTACTGCAAACTAATACCAGAAAGGGGTTGCTCTTCCTCAACCTGCTCCACAAAGGAGCTAGCAGAATCTGAGCGGGCCTTGGACTGCATACTGCCGCCATTTTGATCAGATGTCAAGAAATATTCAACCAGATCGCGCAAAACGCTCTTGCCGATATCGATTCCCCCCGGCTCACCGCCATCCCCTAGCCCCAGTTAACCTTTCCGCTCTATCTGCCTGATGTGAGGCTATTTGTCCCCCCGGGTGAAGGTTTCTCTTGACCCCAACCCTTGATTCCCATAATCTTTGGGCACACTTTCACTCCCAGCAATTGACCGATCATCACGGTCCCTGCTGCTTCTGCTCCGATCCACGTTCTTTTTGCGGAGCATGAGTAGAACCGGGGGATCTGCGAGGAAGCACCTGAATGAGAAAGCCGGTTGTTCGCTCCTATCCCGCCATTGTTATTGCGGTTCTATTCTGCCTTTCGACCGCTGCAACCTATGGCCAAAGCGCCGATCAGAGCTCCCAAGGCTCGGTAAGCGCGCCCAATATCATGGTGCCCAATCAGCAAGGCCAGCAGGGCCAGGGTTCGTCTTCCGCCAGCCAGCTGGCCAACGTTCCGGGAGCGCCCAACGCCCAAAGCTACAGCGTGGTGCTGCGGAATTTTCTACAGAACCGTCCGGAAGTCATGGATCAGCTTAAGCTGCTGTTGATCCAGCGCATGCGGGACGACGGCAGCCTGGTCGACGACCAGACCGTTACCGATCAGATGGTGTATGAACGCATGCAGAACGACTCGGAGTTCCGAGCCGACGCCATTCACTCCCTGATTGATCAGGGGTACATCTCCGAAGACGACGCCAAGGCGTTGCTGGGCGCTCAGAACAATCCGGCTTATGCGCAGGGATACGAGCCCGGCGAAAACCTCAACCCAAACCTCAACCCTAATCTGTATCCCAATGCAAACCCTGACAATATCAATCAGGGGAACGTCTCTGGAACGGGTAACGAAGAGACTGCCGCTGGCGGCACAGCCGGGCGAACGACTACTGGAAGACCTACGACCGGCCTTTCAACGTTGCCACCGCGCTACGACGACTCCGCGCTGAATCCCAAGACCCTCCCCCAAAAGAGCCCTTATCCGGGCTTACCGTCGGTCCGCGACCTCTATACCCAGTTCCCTGAACAGCAGAAGAACCTGAGGCGCTTTGGCTCTGAAATCTTTCGCGCGGACGTGGTGGGCATGCGCAACTTCCCGATGGACATGCCCGCCGGTCCCGATTATGTTCTCGGCCCCGGAGACAGCGTCACCATCAACACCTGGGGAGGCGTAACCCAGCGGCTCACTCGGCCGGTAGATCGCGAAGGCCGTCTCGCACTGCCGGATACCGGTCCCGTAGCCGTTTCCGGCCTGACGCTGGTGCAGGCGCAGCGCGTCGTCCAGGGCGTCCTTGCCCCGCAATATCACGATGCGCATGTCGATCTCTCTGTCACTCGTCTACATACCCTCCGCGTTTATGTCGTCGGCGATGTGCAGCGTCCCGGAGCCTACGACATCAGTTCCCTTTCGACGCCGCTGAACGCTCTCTACGCAGCCGGAGGTCCGACGTCGACCGGCTCACTGCGCCTCGTCAAGCATTACCGCGGCGAGCAACTCATCAGCGAGATGGATCTCTACGACCTCCTGCTCCGCGGAGTCCGCAAGGCCATCGAGCATCTTGAGCCAGGTGACACCATCCTTGTACCGCCAGTCGGTCCTCTGGTCGCGGTTTCCGGCATGGTGCGGCGGCCCGCGGTCTACGAGCTGAAGGGCGATACCCAGCTTTCCGACGTCGTTGCGATGGCTGGCGGCGTCTCGGTTGCCGCCGCGCTAGGTGAGGTCAAGGTCGAACGTATCGAAGCGCACGAGCGGCGCGTTGTCCTCGACACCAAGCTGGGACCGGCCAACATTCAGACGTCGCAGATAACCGTGTCGCAGGTGGCATCGCTGCAACCGTTCGCCGTGCAGGACGGCGATCGCGTCACCATCGCGCCCATCCTTCCCTACAGCGATAGCGCTGTGTACCTGCAAGGCCATGTCTATCGGCCGGGCCGCTACGCCTTCAAAGACGGGATGAAGGTTACCGACCTGATTCACTCGTATCAGGAAGTGCTGCCGGAGCCTTCGAATCATGTCGAGATCATTCGTCTGGCGCCGCCTGATTTCCGCCCCCAGACGATTCAAGTCGACCTCTCCGGTGCGCTGGCGGGCGACGAAACCATCACCCTCCAGCAGTTCGATACGGTGTGGGTCTTTGGCCGCTATGAGATCGATCCTCCCAAGGTGAGGATCTACGGCGACGTGCTGCGTCCAGGCGAGTACCCGATGAGCGGCGGCATGACCGCAGGCGAACTGGTCAGGATGGCAGGCGGTTTCCGCCGAAGCGCGTATCTGCAATCCGCCGATCTGGCCAGCTATAAGGTTGAGAAAGGCGAACAGGTTGTTACCAATCAACAGACCATCCAGATCGGCGCGGCGGTCTCCGGCGACATCTCTCAGGATATAGCGCTCAAGCCGGGCGACGTTCTCACCATTCTGCAAATTCCGGGATGGAGCGACATCGGGCGCTCCGCCACCATCAAGGGCGAAGTCCAATTTCCCGGCAGCTACGGCATCAACGAAGGCGAGCGCTTGAGTTCGCTGCTCAAGCGCGCCGGCGGCTTCCGTGGCACCGCATTTCCGGCAGGCGCAGTTCTGGAGCGCGTCGAAGTCCGGCAGATGGAAGAGAAAGGCCGCCAGGAGCTGATTCGCCGCATCGAAGCTTCCACCTCCAACGTACACTTCTCGCCTGCCAGCACCGGTCAGGACCAGGCCGCGATTCTACAAGCCGTGCAGCAGCAGCAAACGCAAACTCTCAACCGCCTGCGCTCCGAACCGGCCGTCGGCAGGCTTGTCATCGACATCTCCGCCAATATCAAGGACTGGGAGGGTACGCCGGTCGATGTCTACCTGCGCGCCGGCGACGTCGTCACCATTCCGCGCAAGCCCAACTTCGTACTTGCCTACGGCCAGGTCTACAACCCCACCGCGATCACCTATATTCCCGGCAAGACTGCCGCGTACTACCTGGCGCAGGCGGGCGGTTGCACGGAACTCGCGCTGAAGAAGGCAGCCTACGTGATTCGCGCCAACGGAGCGGTCGTCTCGTCGCAGGGCAGCGGTTGGTTTAAAGGCGATGTGCTGAGCACCAAGATGCGTCCTGGCGATGTGCTGGTAATTCCGGAGAAGGCACTGGGCGGCTCAACCGCGTGGAAGACCACTCTGGAAACCGCGCAACTGGTCGCCAACCTGGCTGTTGCTGCTGCTGTCGCCGTGCATTTCTAAATGGCATTTCGGTTCCCATCCAAATTGGCGAGCACGCTGTTGTGCTGCGTGCTCGCGACTCTTGCACACGCGCAGTCCGCGCTGCCTGATCCGCCTCCGCCAAATCCTCCGTCCGCGAATCAGGCCATCGCGCCCTCCGTCAGCGACGATGAGAAGTCTACGGTCACGCTGAAATCGCTGCCCAAGAACATCCTGCAGGATCAGGAAGCCTTCTTTACCACTCCGGCGCGCATGAAGTCGGAGAACCTGTTCTTCATCGTTCCTGCTGCCTTCGCAAGCGCGTTTCTGGTGGGCAGTGATACCTGGGTAGAAGGCAAGCTTCCCAAGGGCACCAGCACGATCAATCATGCAGCGACGTTCTCCGATGCGGGAGCGGCTGCGCTGCTAGGCACGAGTGGCGGGCTCTTTCTCCTTGGCCACATGCACGATGACGATCGCGAACGCGAGACCGGCATCCTCGCCGGAGAAGCTGCATTGGACTCCTATCTCGACGTCACCGCCTTCAAATACATTGCCGGACGCGAGCGCCCCGACACCGGCAACAACCGTGGCAATTTCTTTTCTGGCGGCGACTCTTTCCCCTCCGATACCTCGGCGATTAGTTGGGCCGCGGCCAGCGTGATCGCTCGCGAATATCCCGGCTGGGCAACGCAGGTGATGGCTTATGGCACCGCCGGCGCTGTAAGCGCGGCGCGCGTGGTCGGCCAGAAGCACTGGATGGCCGACGCGATTCTCGGCAGCGCGCTCGGCTGGTACATGGGGCGCCAGGTATTTCGCGCGCGTGCCGCCAACGAGATCGATCCGCGAAACTGGGGCACGTTCGTCAAGAATCCCGATGACAAGATACCCGATCCCAATTTCATGGGCACGACCTACGTCCCGCTGGATAGCTGGGTCTACCCTGCTCTGGATCGGCTCGCCGCGCTTGGGTATTTGCCGGAGTACGTTCAGGAAATTCGCCCGCTGGCGCGGTTGGAGGTCGCAAGACTTACTTTGCAGGCGCAAGAGGGCACCGGCTACCCCGATGTCCACAACGGAGACACCAGAGTCGTGGAAGAGCTGCGCCGCGAGTTCGCCATTGAGCTGGCGAACCTGGAAGGAGCTCCGAACATCGGTGCGCAGTTGGAATCAGCCTATGTTGGCGTGACTGAAATCGCGGGCATGCCGCTGGACGACAGCTTCCACTTTGCGCAGACCATCTATAACAACTTCGGTCGCCCCTACGGACAGGGCTTTAACAGCGTTGTGGGCGCCTCGACCCGCGCCGAGGCCGGACCAATCGCCTTCTACATTCGCGGTGAATATCAGCACTCGTCTTCGATCGCCCCGTACAGTCCGGCTGCCGCGCAAGCCATCGCCAATGTCGATCAGCTGCCGCTCAATTCCGTGCCAACATTTCCCGGCGAAAACCAGTTCAAAACGATTGAGGCCTATGCGGCTCTCAACATGAACAACTGGCAGATGTCGTTCGGCCAGCAAGCGCTGGATTGGGGACCCGACGCCGGTGGCTCGCTCATGCTCTCCAACAATGCGCAATCCATGACCATGCTGCGCGTAGGCCGAGTCTCACCGTTTCAGCTTCCCGGCCCGCTGGCCTGGCTGGGAATGCTTCGCAATACGTTCTTTGTAGGACGGGTTGACGGTCAAACCTACCTCCGCGGAGCGTATCCTACATTTCCGCTGATCGGCAATGGCGTCACGCTTCTGAATCCCCAGCCTTACATGTGGGGAGACAAGCTGGCTCTGAAGATGTCGCCCAACTTCGAAATGGGCGTCACCATCACGGTAATGTGGGCGGGTTATACGCGGCCGGCCACTTTGTCCACCTGGTTCCACACCTGGTCGAGTACAGGCAACGATCAGGCGGTCGATCCTGGCAAGCGTTTCAACGGCATCAACTTCTCCTATCGAATTCCCGGGCTACGCAACTGGGTGACGCTCTACGCCGACGGCATGGCCAACGACGAGCCCAACCCCATTGCCTATGCGCACGAGTCGGCGTGGAATCCGGGGCTGTATTTCCCGCAGATTCCCAAGCTGCACAATCTCGACCTCCGCGTTGAAGGTCTCTACACGAATATCCCTGGTTATTACGGCGTCGGCCGGTACTACGCCAACGCACACTATGCCGATGGCTATCGCAACGACGGCGTGATTATCGGCAGCTGGATCGGCCGCCAGGGCGACGCAATTCAGGCGTGGGCCACGTATTGGTTCTCCGCGGAAAAGAAGATTCAGCTCAGCTATCGCCGGCAGTACAACGATCCTGTGTTCCTGGAGGGAGGCGGGTTGAATGACTATTCCGCAACCGTCAATTGGTTGTTTAAGAAAGAAATCCAGGTGCAGCCGATGGTGCAGTACGAACGCTGGGATTTTCCTCTGATCAGCTCAATCCCGAAAACCAACGTTACCGCTGCACTGCAGATTACCTTCTGGCCGGTGCACAAGAAGCCGCAGCGAGCGGCCAACAGCGCGGTATCTAATAATCCGTAATGGCAGTGCGGCGCTTCAGCGGCGTGTCTGTCAAAAGCAAGTGCATCGCATTAGGATCGAGCGATTCTCAGTGCGTTCCGCGCCTCGTATCAGGGCACGACTTCAGTCGTGCCGAACAACCGATATGAGGTTTGGGCTTTAGCCCCTGCACACAAGGAACGTCCGGGGGCTAAAGCCCAATTCCGGATTAAACGTTGTTCGGCACGGCTAAAGCCGTGCCCTGATACAAAACTGAAGGCCAGGACAGATTCTTACATCAGGCTCGACTTTCCCACGCCTTCTCTACCGTTGTGGTATCAACAAAAATCCTGCGTCTTCGTGGTTGTGCTCCGCCCAGCCCACAATCTCGCCCGCCTCATCGATTGCCGTTGCAGCCTGCAATATCCAGCCGGGGTGCGGCGCAATCAGATCATTCAAATCGCGAAAGCCCTGCGCCTCGCTCCAGACAAACGCTCGGTTGGCGTCTCCAAACGGCCCATAGTCTCCAACAATGACATCGCAGCTATTGATCGCTCGCGGATGGGCTGCCGGCCGCTTATCGGAAAGGGCTAACCGTTTCGTTTCCCCGCCCTGATAGAGCACAAGGTCGCTGGGATACACCTGCAGAAGAATCTCACCGGCCTGATTCATGGCTAGCGTGGCGCTGAAACTGTCGTTCGGGCCAATGCGCCGCAGCCCATGAGTTTCGTCCCAAACAAATGCCTGGTATCTACCGCTCTTATCGTAGATGTTGCCCATCACCAAGCCGCGGTTGTCGATCCCGTGAGCGACGCTGGCGCAGCAGTCGCCCAGCGGAGTGACCTTGGCGCCATCCCAGATCACGGCTGCACTCTTGGTTGCACCTGCAACCTGTGATTCCCCTGCAATCTGCCCGGAGTTGTTGACGGCGAACGGCCGCGAATGAGCGCCAGACAGCAGCGTCACCTTGCCATCCGAGAAAGTGAAACCCTGCCGCTGTGTCGTGCGGCGATTGATGGCAATGCCGATGGCGAAGCCGTGATCGTTGAGGCCAACGCCTTCGCTATTGGTGAACCCGCTCGGTACTTCGGCCTCGCGCAAACCGTCGCGCTTGCTCCACAGCGCGGCACGCCCTTCTTCGCTGGTTCCAACAATGACCTGGGAGGCGTTTATCCCCGACGGACGAAGCGGCACTGGGACCAACTCATAGTGCTGCGCCTCGCATTTGGGAGCCTTGGCCTGCGCCGTGGCCAGCGAGACCACCATCAAGCTCGCCCACGCGCAGAGAAGCAAAGACCGCACGAAGGTCATGATGCGCTCATTGTCTCAGTCTCAGACAAGCCATGTGCAATCAATGCGTGTAGGCCAGCGTCAGCACATCCTGAATCGAGGTCGCACCGCCGGTGGCCCCAGTGAAGCCGACATAACCGGTATTTCCCCCGAGCGTAGCCGGAATGTTGATGCGCCACGAGGTCAGGAACGTCGCCTGCGTGGTCTTGTCGGTGATTCGCATCACCAGAGTCGTTCCGTTGTACGTTACATGCACCCGGAACGGATGTCCGCTATGCAGATTTACGCCGCTGGAGGTCAGATCAATGGCAGGAGTCGTAGGCGAAGCGCCATTGGTATAGAGCCCCGTTGAATCTACGCCCTCGCCAAAATTGTTGTAGAGATCGAACTTGATGGCAATGCTGTTGGGGATTCCGCCCTGTCCACTGGGACTGCTGGCGCCATAACCGAGCCCGGCGCCTGCCGGACCAATCGCCGTCGGCCCCACGCTCTGAATCGCAAAGGTGATTCCGTCGGCAGCAGCTTGCGTCGGCCGAAACGAGAATTGAGTATCGAAGCTCGTGATGTTCACCGGCGTGCTGAACCACGCGCTGGATTGCTCACTGGGCTGGCCATTGGTTAGCTGAAGCTTGTTGCCGTTCAGCGCGGCGTTTCCGTTAAGCGACAAACCCGTGCTGGTATAGCCCTGCAAATAGCTGAAGGTGTATGGCGATACGAAGGTCCAGTCCAGCACATCCTGAATCGCGGTTGCGGCACCGCTGCTTCCCGTAAAGCCGATGTAGGCTGTAGGCGCGCCTACCGTCCCCGGAATATCAATTGCCCACGACGTACTGAATACGGCATTGGTCACCGTGTCCGTGACCGTCATCGCCAGCGTCGCGCCGTTGTAGGTCATGTGCACGTTCATGACGTCACCGCTGTGCAGGTTTACGCCGCTGGGCGTCATGTCAAGGGCGGGAATGGTTGGCGATGCGCCATCGGTGTAGAGTCCAGTTGAGTCGATGCCTTCGCCGAAATTGTTGTAAAGATCAAATTTCACCGCAACGCTGCTGGGTATGCCGAGCGTCCCACTCGGACTGACCGCCCCATAGCCAAGGCCTGCGCCAGGTGGTCCCAGAGCGGCGGTGCCCGCATTCTGAATGACGAAGGTCATCCCATCGCCGGCTGCGTTGGTCATCTGGAAGCTGAAATCCTGGGTGAAGTACTGCACGTTCACCGGCGTCGCGTACCACGCGCTGGATTGTTCGCCCGTGCCGCCATCGGTCAACCGCAGACGCGTGCCGACGAACGTCGCATTTCCGTTCACGCTCAATCCGTTCGAGGAAAGACCGTTGCCGTAATTCAGCGATCCTCCGCCTTGCGTGGAGAGAATCGTATAGACTGCCGTGCTTACGCTGCTGGGGTTACATCCTGGCGCGGTGGCCATGGCTTTGACTGTGGTCGTAGTCGAGACGGCGATCGGTTCGCTGTAAACCGGAGACGATGTGGTTGGAGTCGATCCATCGGTGGTGTAGTAGATGGTAGCGTAGGGACTGGAAGAGATCGAAACCGTTTGCATCCCGACGTAGGTTCCGTCAGCGGGCGAAAATGCCGGCATTGCGGCCGGCGGGATAGCGGTCAGGCCGTAGGCGTTCAGCGACGTCTCCGATCCCACATATACCATGCCGCTGGCAACCGTCGGCACGGCAAACTTGATGATGCCTCCGGGATCGTCCCGAGAGGGATTCTGCAGCGTGTTGTATAGCTCGGTAGCCAGGTCCAACGCATCGTAAGCGCGCAGCACCTCCTGGTGGGAGTGTTGCGTATCAGTCTCCAGGGCCCAGACGATGCCGTTGCTGTTACCGTTGGCCGAAATGCTCGGCGTCGGTCCCGGAAAGGTGAAGGACTCCGGCGAGGCAGAAGTGGGAGTAGAAGAAAGTATTCCGTTGTTCAGGCTGAAGGCTTCCAGCGGAAAATGGGTGGTTCCGAAGTAAACGTTGTTGTTCCAGTAACTCGCCGATCCATACAGCCCGCCAATCTGCCCCGGCAGATTTTGCACGATCTGGTTGTTGTTGTTGGCGTTGTAGTGGCCCATGTTCTCGCGATCAATGACGTAGATGGTGCCCTCTTTACCCGCTTGTATCAGTTCCTTGGGATGAGACCCGGGCTGGTCCGGCAAGAGCAGCGGCCCGCCGGAAGCCACGTCCTTGTCGTTTTCTTCCAGCGTCAGCTGATCGTATGGAGTGAAGTAGTCGGGGATTACCAGCCCCGAACTCATCACCTGCATGCGGACCACGCTGTCGCCCAGATCGGTGGGATTGCCGTTGGTATCGAACGTCCCGTTGCCGGTGGCAAAGAATAAGCTGCCCGCGTTATCGCCCGCTACGCCTGAGCCGCCCATCCAGGTGCCGCCGCCGGTGCCGTTCGCCGTACTGGCCCAGATGCCTCGTTGCTGCAGCGTCGTCTTCTCGTAGGCCATGATCCATCCGTGGAACGGAGGATTGTCGCAGTTCGATGCCCAGGCGATGACGATGTGATGGCCACTGGTCAGCAGCAAGCCCGGACGATTGAGGTGTAACAGCGGGTCAAATGTAAGAATGCCGTTAACGCTGCCCACGCCGGTGCCCGGAACCGATCCGGCAAGCGTCATCGGCCCGCCGAATTTCTCCTGGCCGGTCGTGATATCTATCGCGTGTAAACGCTGAAAGAAGCTGCCGTTCTCCTTGGTTTCCACCACGACATAAATGGTGTTGGTGCTCAGATCGATGACGGGCGTGCTGGTGATGCCGACCTGTGGAGTAGGGCCGGTGTAGCAATCAATGTCACTGTCCGAGACGGTTGTGATACCGTCCGCCGGGTTGATAAAACTTATCTGCCAAAGAGGATTGGCGTTACCGCCGGTGTTGCTGTCAGCGTCGAAGGCATAAAGGCTGTCGTTTTCGGTGGCGACGTAAACCACATTGTGAACGCCATTGCCGGGTATGTTGACGTTCGGCACGTACAGCGGCTGGCCATAGATATAGCCATCGACGCTTTGGGAGAACAGCTTCTGGAAGTTGGGACTGGCGACATTGGCAGGGGTGAGGATGGTTTCGCTTACGTTTTGCCCGCTGCGAAAGTTATCGTTCTTTTCTGTGGTGACCGCGATTTGCGCGGCCAATGTCGCAGGCATCGACAGGATCGCAACTACGGCAAGTAAGCAGCTTGCGCTCATTCTGCGTGGGAACACACGTCCGGCGTGAGTGCCGAGATATACCGTCCTCAAAGCGGGTCCTCCTGCTGTCGGACTTGCACAGGCTATGAAACTGGGAAGAAGTAGGGCCGGAGTGTAACAAGGTTCACGCGGTGCTAACAATGGCACAAATGGGGGATTGCGTCATGCAACTTATTGTCAGGTAGGAGGCGGGAACGGCGGTGTCCCGCGCTTTCAGACCAGCGTCCCCGGCTCCTTCATGTTTTGTCATCCCGACCGGGGCCTTTAGCCCGAGCGGAGGGATCTGCGGTTCGAGCCGCGGAGCGGCGATACGGGTCGCGACACAGTCGCTCGGGCAGGGCGGCCTGTCGTCTGGCTCACGATTACCGTAGCGACGGCTGCCCTATCGTTTAGGGGACAAACTTGTCTCTTCTCACGTGCGAAGAGCGAAAAGCGGTCTCTACTCCACCGTAACCGACTTCGCCAGGTTTCGAGGTTGATCCACATCGCACCCACGCCGTACGGCAATGTGATACGCCAGCAGTTGGCACGGCACGACCTCCAGGATCGGCGCCAGCAACTCCGGCGCGTCGGGAACATACAGTACGTGATCGGCGGCCTCGCGAATCTCCTCATCGCCTTCAGTGGCAATCGCAATCACTGTGCCCGACCGCGCCTTCACCTCTTTGAGATTCGACAGCGTCTTCTCATACCGCAAGACCGATCCCGGATCGTTCACATCGCGCGTCGCCAGAATCACCACCGGCAGGTCTTCGTCGATCAGCGCATTCGGCCCGTGCTTCATCTCGCCCGCCGGATATCCTTCGGCGTGAATGTACGAAATTTCCTTCAGCTTCAGCGCGCCCTCCAGCGCGATCGGGTAGTGAATCCCGCGTCCCAGGAAGAGGAAATCGTGCGCCCGGTGATATTCCTTAGCCAGATCTTCCGTCTCCTCATCGCGCGTCAGCAGCGACTCCAGCTTGCCGGGAATCTTCGTCAACTCCTCCAGAAGCTTCTTCGAATGATCGGCGTCGATCGTCCCGCGAATCTGGCCAAGGAACACCGCGAATATGAACAGCGCAGTCAATTGCGCAGTAAACGCCTTCGTCGACGCAACGCCAATCTCCGGCCCGGCATGCGTGTAGATGGTCCCATTTGACTCGCGCGCGATCATCGAGCCAACAACGTTACAAATCCCCAGCGTTTTCGCGCCCTTCGCACGCGACTCGCGCATCGCCGCAATCGTATCGGCGGTCTCGCCCGACTGCGTAATCAAAATGCACAGATCGCCCGGGCCGGTCAGCGGATCGCGATAACGAAATTCGCTGGCATAATCCACCTCGACCGGCAGCTTCGCCAGCCGCTCGATCATGAACTTGCCCGCCAGCGCCGCGTGCCAACTGGTGCCGCACGCCGCGATGTAAACCTTGCTCAGATTGCGGAAGTCGTCTTCGGTAATGTCCATCTCGTCGAGAAAGACCTTGCCCGAGTCGAGCGAGACGCGGCCCAGCGTGGTATCGCGCACCGCCCGCGGCTGCTCGTAAATTTCCTTCAGCATGAAATGCTTGAAGCCGCCTTTTTCCGCCATGATCGGATCCCAGGTGATGTGCTGTACCTCACGGCTGATGGGCTGGCCTTCGAAGTCCGTGAGTTGCACACCGCTCGGCGTGATGACGGCAAGATCGCCGTCGGCGAGGAAGAACAGATCGCGCGTGTGATACAGAATCGCCGGCACGTCGCTGGCCACGAAGTACTCGTTCTTGCCCAGCCCGATCACCGCCGGCGGGCCATTGCGCGCGGCAACAATCTTGTTCGGCTCATCCGATGAAATCACCGCGATCGCGAAAACTCCGGTCAGCATCCGCACCGTCTTGCGAACCGCTTCTTCCAGCGCAACGCGATGTCCATTGCCCTCGGCGCTCAGATGCTTCTCGATCAGGTGGGCGATGACCTCGGTGTCGGTCTCAGTGACGAACTTGTGGCCTTCGTCGATCAGCTTGCGCTTGAGACTGACGTAGTTCTCGATGATCCCGTTGTGTACGACAACGACTTTGCCGGTGCAGTCGCGATGAGGATGCGCATTCTCTTCAGTGGGACGTCCGTGCGTGGCCCAGCGCGTGTGGCCGATGCCGTAGGTGCCGTCCAGCGGCTTCAGCCGGATGACCTCTTCCAGATTGCGCAGCTTGCCTTCGGCGCGCCGCACCTGCAGCCCTTCGCCGTTGCCGGCCACCGCAATGCCGGCCGAGTCATAACCGCGATACTCCAGCCGCCGCAGCCCGTCGATAATGACCGGAACCACCCGCTTCTGCCCAACATACCCAACAATGCCACACATAACTCAGCCCCCTGGATCGCACCACATTAGACGGAAGAAGACGAAGGAGGAATGCTTCTTTGAAATGTAAGTGTAGCTGATTAGATGTTGCAGAGCGAGTTCCGATGCGGAACGAATCCATCGAGGTATTTGGAGAATCCGTGCAATTGCGCAGGGACACGACGGCGTGTGAGCGCAATGAGTCTTGGCCGCACTTCGCCCCTCACGACGCGCCGGATGTTCGGCGGATTAGCGCTTAACCGCGGGACCATCAACGCGGCCGTCCGCGGCCGTCCGCGCCCGTCCGAGGCCTTTACGTCGCGCTGCTCTGGCCGATTAAGGCTGAATCGGGGACATATCCCATGCGCCCGTCCGCGCAGCGGACAGCATATCTCAGCCCAGCGTTTCAACGCTGGGATGGCAGGACAGAGGGCGAGTCCCGAAGGGTCGGCATATGAACCGCGCCCTGTGCGGCGCGTCACCGATGCGATATTGCCCTCCATTTAGCCTTGCTACTATGTCGCACACCCACGCTTGGGTCCTCGTGCATTGCATTTTCAGCACGAAGGAGCGCGCCAATCTCATTCCGGATCCGGTCGAGCTTTGCCGCTACCTCACCGGCGTGGCGCGCGCGAAAAACATTACTCTTCTCGCCGCCGGAGGCACCCCCAATCACGTCCATCTTCTGATCGCAGCTCCGCCCGCTATCCCACTAGCCAAGGCTGTGCAGGAACTGAAGGGCAACAGTTCCCGCTGGTTGCACGAGCGAGGAGTTCACTTTGCCTGGCAGGAAGGCTATGGCGCTTTCAGCGTCAGCCAGTCACAGAAGAGCGTGGTTGCCGACTACATCGCACATCAGGCCGAACATCATCGGAAATGGAGTTTCGAGCAAGAGTTCATGACCCTGCTTCGCAAATCTGGAGCGTCCTTCGATTCGCGAGATGTCTTCGGCTGAGGGCACATGCCGTCCCTGGCGGGACTCGCCCATGTTATCGGCTACCCAGCGTTGAAACGCTGGGCTCAGATATGCCGTCCCTGCGGGACGCTGGCGTCGTTGTCGGTTCGCTGTCGATTCGTTCAATCGGGCGGAAGTGGAGAACGAAATCGACTACCCTTCCAGCTTGAAGCTGTATTCCTCAATCACTGGGTTGGTCAGCACCTCGCGGGCGATGCGCTCGACTTCCGCCTGAGCGTCTTCGCGGCTCACGCTGTCGTCCAGCGCGATCTCGAAGTACTTGCCCTGGCGCAGATCGTCGATGCCGCGATAGCCCATCTTCTTCAACGCGCCGTGAATGGTTTTGCCTTGCGGATCGAGCACAGTTTTCTTGAGCGAGACGTATACGTAGGCTTTCATGGGAATACCAATTATAACGTTCGGCAGGTGCGAGGAAGCTGTCAGCTATCAGCCGTCAGCTAAATCAACGTGTCAGATTCTGGCGAAGAGCGAGGGGCGAATAGCGAACAGCGATTCCTGGCTGGCCTGCTTCATTGAAAACGACCGCGCCTCAGGGTTTTGCTGACGGCTGACGGCTGAAAGCTGACAGCCGGCTCATTTAAACTGCTCATCCACTTCAATCCGATATCCGTTCGCCAGCCGGTTCGTCTCATTCGCCATGCCAACCACCGACATCAACTCATGAAACATCGCGTCGGTCATTCCCTTCTTGCGCGCCGACGCCGTGTGCGACGCGATGCAATACTCGCAACCGTTGCTCACACTGACCGCGACGTAGATCATCTCTTTCATCAGCGGATCGAGCGCGCCCGGCGCCATGATCTGCTTGATGTCTTCCCACGTCCGCTTCAGCGTCGCCGGATCGTTGGCCAGCGCCTTCCAGAAATTGTTGATCCAGTCGGTCTTGCGCGTGGCCATGATGTCGTCATACACCGCCCGCACCTCGCGGCTGGCGTCCGCGTATTCAATGAGCCTTGTTGCCATTAGAAACCCCTTTTCACCACTGAGGACACTGAGAGCACAGAAAGAACTGGCCAATTATGAAGATTGTCATCACGAGTGGACGTTAGTCCGCGAGGGATCTGCTGTTTCGCGACTAAGAGCAGGTCCCTCGCAGGCTGAAGCCGACTCGTGATGCCAATCCTTTAAATTGAGCTTTTTTCTCAGTGCTCTCAGTGTTCTCAGTGGTGAACCAATCACTCGATTTCGACCTTCTGCCGATACCCCGCCACTTGAACATTCCATCGCAACTCTTTCGTCATGGCATCGCGCAACTCCGTAGCCGCATCCGGCTCACCGTGCACCAGAAAAACTTCTTTCGGCGGGCGCCGAAACGTGTGCAGCCATTCCAGCAGCTCCGACGTGTCGGCATGGTCGCTGAACTGCTCCAGCGCCGCCACCTGCGCGCGGATCGGCACCTCCTGCCCGAACATCTTCACCGTCTCCGCGCCATTCTTGATCGTGAAGCCGCGCGTCCCCGGCGCCTGAAATCCGATGAACAACACCAGATTCTTCTTGTCCGGCAGGCGCTGCATCAGGTGATGGAGGACGCGTCCGCCCGTCACCATGCCGCTGGACGAGACGATGATCGTCGGCGAGTCGATCTGGTTGATCTTCTTCGAATCTTCCTGTGTTTGGTCGAAATGGAAACCTGGCCACTCCAGCGGCGAGCCGTACTTCTCAATCAGCGCCTTGGTTTGGGGCGTGAACTCCTCGCTGTACTTCAAGAAGATCTGCACCGCCTTGATCGCCATCGGACTGTCGGCGTGCACCGGAACACGCGGCACTTGGCCGCTCTCCATCAGCTCTTTCAGCAGGAAGAGGAACTTCTGCGTGCGCTCCACGGCAAAGGACGGAACGACCACGGTGCCGCCGCGTTGAATCGCAGTGCGAATCAGCGCCGCCATCTGCGGCCGCGGGTCGTTGTGCGGATGCTCGCGGTTGCCGTAGGTACTCTCCATCACCAGCAGATCGCAGTCTTCGCCTTCCGTGGGCCCGGAGTGCACCACCTTGCCCGGCGCGACTTCGCTGTCGCGCACCCGCCCGATATCGCCGGTAAACAGCAGCTTCTCCGTCTTCGCTCCCGCGTTCAACGTAATCTCCGCCATCCCCGAACCGAGAATGTGCGCCGCCCGCACCAAGCGAAACGAAAACTGTGGAGTGAGTTGTTTGGTTTCGCCAAAGTTCACCGGGTGGAAGAGCGTCATGCATTGCTGCGCTTCTTCCTCGGTGTAGAGCGGCAATGCGGGATGGTGCTTGGTGGCTTCCGTCTTGTTGTAATATGCGGCGTCTTCTTCCTGCAGATGTCCGGAGTCCGGCAACAGGATGCTGCACAAGTCGACGGTTGGCGCGGTGGCGTAGATCGGGCCGTGGAAGCCCTCTTTCACCAGTCGCGGAATCCAGCCGCAGTGATCGAGATGGGCGTGCGTGAGGATGACCGCGTCAATCGTTTTGGCCGGGACCGGCAGATCCTGCCAGTTGCGCTCGCGCCACTCCTTCTGACCTTGAAAGAGTCCGCAATCGACCAGTACCTGCAACGGCCGCCCGCCATTGTTGTCGACGTGGATCAGATGCTTCGATCCCGTAACCACGCCTGCCGCGCCAAGAAATTGTATGTAACTCATAGAATATGTTTTCACCACGGAGACACGGAGAGCACAGAAAAGCAAGAAGTAAACCCCAAGGCGCTATTGATACTGTAAGCCTGATCGCTGCACGACACATGGTGCGCACAAAGACCGAAGATCATAAACCTTCCGTGTCCTCCGTGCCTCCGTGGTGAAAAAGCTTTCTCATTCCTTTGCCGGCGGCGGAACATCATACACATTGTTGCCGACATTTGCCTCCGGCACGCTGCCATCGTTGACCACGACCTTGTCCGGCGCGACCGGCACTTCAATACGGCCCGTTCCTTTTTCTCCCGCCTTCACCACCACGCGCATGACCCTCTCGCCCGACGGCGTCTGCATCAGTACCGGCACTTCGGCTCCAGCGCGCCCACGGTTCTCGATGGTGGCTGTCACCAGAAAGCTCTTCGCTTCGCTCAGCAGCGGCCGGGCGTAAACCGCCTCGACATGGAAGTCCGGCAGCCCGCGATCGCGATAGACCCAGTCGTCGAAGAACCACTCCAGATCGCGCTTCGAACTGGTTTGCAGCAGTCGTTGCAAGTAGCTCGGATTCTTATCCGCTCCCGGATGATACGCCGCCAGCGCCGTCTGCATCGCCGTATCGCCCACCATGTCGCGCAACATCCACAGCACAAAGCTTCCCTTGCCGCGCAAGTAAAGTTCGTCGTTCGTGTTGAGCAGCGTGTTGTCCGCAGCACTCGCCTCCGCCGCTTGTTTCGATGTCGTGTCAGACTTCGGATGCGCCGCTTCTTCCGCTTTCACCAGCGGCTCGCGATACTCGTCCAAAAAATCCAGCGCTGCCTTGCGCCCCGAACGATGGTCGATCAGCACGGTTTGCAGAAAGCGCTCCATCCCCTCCTCGATCCACGCATGCGGCGAATGAAAACGCGCCCCAACCTGTGTCGGCATCAGCAACAGCTGCAGCGAAGCAGTCGGCGCCTCGCGCAGCGGCGTAAACAGAATCGCTCCGCTCTGGTAAGGATTGGCGTTGGGATCGGTCAGCTCCACAATCCGCGCCGGCTGCCCCGGTTCGCCCAGCCAGTCTTTCAGCAGTGGATCGTTGGCTTCGGCGGCCAGCGCGTAATCCCGCGCCAGCTGCGTGTCTTCGGGCAAGTGCAGCAGCGAAACCGTCGGACGATCCAGCGACTGGTAATTGGCGATCGCAAATGCCGGCGTCGTCTCCCGCATGCCGTTCAGGGTGATCGTATTGGTGAATTCCTTCAGCTTCGCGCCGGCTGGCGCCTCGCCGCTCTCCCGGCTTTCGCCGCAGCTGGAAACGGCCGTATTAATCGCGATGCAAAGTGATTCCGTGCTTGCCCCGAGCACGATGATGCGCGCGTTGAACTCGCTGTGCTCCTGCCGCTCTTTCCACGCCGCAATGGCATCGAACACAGCATTGCCGTCGCTCAAGCTGACCGCTTCGATCGCCACCGGATACCACACCACGTAGCCCAGTCCGCGCACGGCGGTAAAGCTGTCGCTGATCTGGTCCCAGTCGTTGCGCGCGGCCACTTCGTCGGGCGCGCCCATGCGCGTCAGCCGCGTGCCATCCGGCGTAATCGTCCCACCGTATTGAATGTCGAGGGTAACCGAGTTGGCCGGAGGCACAACTTTCGGCAGCGTAACAATCGCTTCAGAAAGGCTGCCAGTATGGTCAATGTCGGAAGTGTAGTTATCACCCAGCCACTGCACTGGCTTGTCGTCCAGCGTGATGCTGTTCCATGCCAGCGAGGATGACACCTGCAGCGCAATGTTCTTTTGTGGGAGGCTGGAATCGTTGCGCACCGTGACCTTGCCGGTAACGGCGATCACGTGCGTCGTGCGGTCAATCTGCACTTCCAGCTGATAGCGTGTGACGGTGAAGGCCTGGCGATCGAGCGCCAGACTGTTGACAACCGCTCCAGCGAACAGCAACAGCCCAAGAACGAACCGCATCACTGCGGAGCTTTCGGGAACCAGAGAAAGTAGATCATGAGCAGATCGAGAACCCAGAGCCCGGCTCCTAAACAGCGTATGTAGGTAGGGTACCAGCTCTTCGTCGCCAGGCGGGCGCTCGGCGACACCTGCGTCCACTTCTTCTTTTCCTGACGGGCTCGCGCATCCGCCACCACGGCTTCGGTCTGAAACAGATAGCGCCAGCCCACCGCTGCCATCAAGATATTGATGACGACTAGCAGCACGGTTCCTATCATCGTCCTGGCCCTCCCACTGCGATCGCACTGGCTACTTCCCTGCTGCTCTCCGTTGCCGCGCGACCTCGTACATCACCACCGCTCCTGCTACGGAAACATTCAGCGACGGCACACGCCCCAGCATGGGGATCGACACCAGAAAATCACAGCGCCGGCGCACCAGATCGTGCAATCCCTTGCCCTCCGCACCCAGCACAATCGCGCAATGCATCTTGTAGTCGAGCTCGTCGTAGCTCTGCGTGCCGCGCTCATCCAGGCCGACTGTCCACACGTTGCGCTCTTTCAACTCGTCCAGCGTGCGCGAAATGTTGGTAACGCGCGCGATCGGTAGATGCTCCGACGCTCCTGCCGAAGCCTTCACGGCGGCTCCGGTGAGGCCCACAGCTCGCCGCTCGGGAATGATGACGCCGTCGGCGCCCGCGCCATCGGCGGAGCGAATCAGCGCGCCCAGGTTATGTGGATCTTCCACGCCGTCCAGCACCACCAGGAAGCTGTACTCGCCATGCCGCTGCTCCAGCAGCGTGTCCACATCCGCATACTGCTTGCTGCTGGTGACCGCGATGACACCCTGATGGGTATTGGTATTGGCGGTGCGATCGAGCTGCTCGCGCGGCAGGAAGCGCACCTCCACACCGCTGGCGCGGCAATCGTCGATCAGGCGCTGCACTCGTTGATCATGCCGCTCACGCGCAATGCCGACATACTCGAAGCTGCGCGCGCCCGACTTCAGCGCCTCGCTGACTGGATGAATCCCATAAATGACGACCATGTTTGCGAATAGTGTAAACGCAGCTGTCGCTTTCAGCTATTGCCTGAAGGTGCGGGCTTCGCCTTTCGCTATTCGCTCGTCGCCTTTCGCTGCGGGCTCTTGGCACATGGCTGTTTCCCACTTGGCGGGCTACTTTCCCTACCGATACTGTCATCCCGAGCGAAGCCGGCCTGGGGGCTGGCCGACGTAGCCGAGGGATCTGCGGTTCGCCGCAACCGGCAGGACGCAAGAATCCAAAAGCCGAATTTGCAATCAAAACTGCCATGACCCTTCTAGACCACCTCCGCCATCAGTTCAAACACGACAGCTGGGCCAATCGCGAAGAGTTGCGCGTCCTTTCGACGCTGCCGTCGCCGCCCAAGACAGCCATCGGGCTGCTCAATCACATCATTGCAGCACAGTGGCTGTGGCGCGACCGGTTGCAACAGAGACCACCGCGCACCGCAGTCTGGCCCGAGATTTCGCTGGACGATTGCGACGCGCAGCTTCCCGAATTGCAAGCCACCTGGCAAAGCTATCTGGACGGATTGTCGGATGCGGATCTCCTGCGCTCCTGCAGCTATACCAACAGCCGCGGCGAGCCCTGGACCAACACCGTCCTCGACATGCTGACGCAGCTGCTCGTGCACGGCGCTCATCATCGCGGCCAAATTTCTATGGAGATTCGGAATTCGGGTGCCGTTCCCGCGTCTGTCGATTACATTCATGCTGTGCGCAAAGGCTATCTCGACTAGGCGGATTATTGTTGCTCGCGGCTCAGCGCCCCGCGGCTCGTTTATATTTGTGCATGAATATTAGCGTCAGGAGAACGAATGGCACTGTCGGCAGTCATAGTAGACGACGAACAGCTGGCGCGCGATGAGCTTGCCTACCTGCTGCGCGAGCTCGATGTCGACATCGTCGCGCAAGGCAAGAACGGTGTTGAAGCGGTCAACCTGGTTAAAGAATTTTCGCCCGACCTCGTCTTCCTCGACGTGCAGATGCCCGGCCTCGACGGCTTCGGCGTCATCAAGAAACTGTTGGACCGCAAACTCCCTCTGCCGCAGATCGTCTTCGCTACTGCCTTTGATCAGTATGCCGTCAAGGCGTTCGAGGTCAACGCCATTGATTATCTGCTGAAGCCCTTCGACCGCAAGCGCGTCTCGCAAGCGGTCGATAAGGTTCGCCGCAAGCTTGAAGACGCGGCCTCGCCCAGCGATCAGATCGGCACCATCGTTAAGATGCTGGAGCAGCAGCAGCGTCCCCCAGCCGCCAAGGTTCTGTTGAAAGCCGCCGGACGCCTCTTTCTCGTCGATCAGAAAGACATCTGCTACGCCTCAATTGAAGACGGCATCATCACCGTTGTGGCTACCAACATGGAAGGCCAGTCGAACTGCCGCACTCTCGAGGAGTTGCTCGACTCGCTCGATCCCAACATGTTCTGGCGCGCCCACCGCTCCTATCTGGTGAACATCAACCGCATCAAGGAAGTGGTGCCCTGGTTCAAGAGCTCCTACCAGATCCGCATGGAAGACAAGAAGCAGACCGAGATCCCGGTCAGCCGTGCGCAGACGAAGCGGCTGCGTGAGCTGTTTGGGCTGTGAAGAAGCAACCAGCGATTAGCAACTAGCAATTAGCTAAACACCGGCGCGGAATCCCCGTTGTCCAAAATCCAGGGCAATCCCTGAAATTGTCATCCCAGCCCGCAGCGCGCAGCCGAGGTCTCCGGGCGGCGATCGGGTAGAGCTGGCCTTCAGGCCAGCGTCCAAGCGCTTTATCTTCTCTGAGCCGGCTTCAGCCGGCGACACAAACTCTCAGTCGCAATCGAAATTGGCAAGGCATGGCCCCGCGTCGCGGCTGACAGCTATTGTGAGAACTCCATAAACGTAACCTGTGGATGCCCCAGCCCGTATTGCCCCTCCGCCGTGACGTGTATTATGCCCGGGGTCGAAGGCAGAGTCAGCACAACCGGCGCGTTGCCGTTAGAGTCGGTGACTACGATGCGCTGCGAAAGCGTTCCCCCGCTGGTCGTAAACAGGATCGTTCCTCCCGCCGCACTGCCCCCGGACTGTCCAGCGTTGAGGGTGACCGAAAGATTCAACTGGGTTCCCCTCTGGCCTTTCTGGTCGTCGCCGGTTTTGGTCAACGTCGCCGATGGATTCCCTACCAGGATCCAACCCTCCTGCTGCTGCGCCACGCCCGCGCTGTCGGTGCTCGGTACGGAGTAGTGGTAGAAGCCGGGAGTGCTGCCCGAAGTCACGGTGATGGTTCCGTTCTGCCCCTGCCTGAGGGTAGGCTGATTTACCGTCACCGTTATTCCGCTGTCATACTGTGGCGTCCCCAAAGTAACGGTTGCCGTGCCGGAGGTGATGGTCGGACTCAGTACCACCCGTCCGTCGGCAGCCAACATAGTCGTGTCGGGATTCAAGTCCCACTCCGCGCCCGGAACCTGGGCGGACCCTGTTACCACCAGCAGCGTCGCCGAGTACGGCGCGAAGTTGATGGTCGACGTCCATGACTTCGGACCCGAAGCGACGATTTGCGTCGGATCGGTCGACGAAAGCGTGTAGGTCGTTACCTGCGAGGGAGTGAATCCGTTGAGCGCAAACTGCACCTGCGCGATATTCGACGGATCCTTGTTCAGAACCACTGCAGTGAGAGTGTTTCCCGTTGAATTCAGCGAGGCGTAGCTGCTGAACAAGTCAGGGTCGCCGTTATTCGCGGCCGAAATCGATGTGGTCAGAAATGCGTCGTGCGCACCATCGTAGTTCCGGTACAGCTTCAGCGCGAGATAGTTAGGATTGCCCGGAACCGGCGCTACCCAGCGTGACGCCAGGTAAGCGCGCTCGCGGCCCAGAATTCCATATGCATCGGCGTCAGCCAGCGCGGTGGAAAAATCCGTTTCGCCTGCGAAGTTGGCGCTCCATTCCGTAACGCTCAACGGCGTTGCCGGATAAATCATGTTCGCGATCGCCCGCATGCGCGGCAAGCGGAAAGGGATGGTTTTGTTGGGCTGGAGAAACGTCGTCCAATACTGGTTGATATCTTGCGATTCGCTCACGTACGTCGGGTCCCAATAATCGCGATAGATGCGACAGGAAAGCGCCTGCTTTTGCGCCTGCGTCCAACTGGAAGTATCCGGCCCATCCGGATACGCGTGAATGTCAAACACATCCACCGAGCGCTGCTGCGGAACGGCCAGTTTGTCCTGCCAATAAACTTCGTTCAGCCACCAGGGCAGGAGATCGACTCCGGCGTGCGCGCCTTTGTCGTTGTTGTTGGCGCCATTCCAGTAGAACCACCAGCAGCAGCTTACCGGGCCCAAGCGAATTGCACGCGGGTCCCAGAACTTCAGCTTATGGGCTTCCGCCAAGTAGGTGTCACGCAGCTCGTTATAGGCCGTGGGGTTGGGGTGAACATCGCGGTGGGTGCTGCCCCAGATGTCCACTTCGTTGTCCATGTTGTAGAAGTGCGGTGCGGTCCCAAACGCACTCGATAAGGCCGCGGTCCACTGATTGCGGTATACGCTTCCCGGCGGATCACCACTGCTCGGTTGATCGAGCAGCGGCACGTCGGCATCGTTGGGATCATTCCCCGTAATGTCTGTGGCGCAATCGGTGAGGACGCCATCTCCGGCGTCACCGTTATACGGATCAGTCGCGCACTGCGAACCATATTTAGCGACCGAGAAGCTCCATCCCGAACTCTTCGCCACCCAGGGCAGCATGACCATCGTGATCAGCGGATTGCTGCCCGCTGCCTTCACATCGCGAATGTATTGGGCAGAATCGCCATCGCCGATCTCGGTGTAGTTGAAATCCTCGAAGTACCAATCGTTCGCCGCATTGTAGGTATATAGCTTCCAGTTGTAGCGCGAGGTCGCATCCCCTCCCCAGCGCACCAGCGTCATGCCGCTATCGGTGATGGTCGATGCATTCTGAGGATACGCACCGCCATACACATACGTACTGATGGGATGCCGGTTGGTCAGGGCGTCGAGCGTGACGCTGACGTTCGTCGTGGAAGGAGCTGAGTTGTCCTGTGGTTTAGGACTCGATTCGTTAGCCGCAGCGAAAGAGCCGCTCGGCACGCACAACGCTAGAAACAAAACGGTGAGGGCGCGAGGAAGAGGAGTCATGAAGTAGCCTCCGTCGCGCTAATGTACCACCTTCTGCGCGCAGCGCTAGGCCACGAAAGTGTAGTTCTGGCAGCTTACTTCTTCTTCTCATGCATTCGGCTGACGACCTTGGTCGTCACACTGCGCGGAGAGGCTCGCAATCCCTGCACCAGCAGGGCGTTCTTCCATCCCGGAATCACCACTCGCTTGCCCTGCTTCATGCCTTCGTATCCAGCGCGCGCCACCTCGCGAACATCTACGACTAGCGGGCTCCTCATCATTTGGTTGGAATCGGTACCCGCCCGCTGCTGGAAGCCCGTCGCCACCGGACCCGGGCACAGACACGTCACCGTCGTTCCCGTTCCGCTTAGCTCTTCGGCGAGCGCCTCGCTGAAGCTCAGCACGTACGCCTTGCTGGCGTAATACACCGACATGAACGGTCCGGGCAGGAAGGCCGCGACGCTGGCTACGTTCATCACCTTGCCTTCGCGGGCGCGAATTTGTGGCAGAAACAACTTGGTCAGGTGCGTCAGAGCGGTGATGTTTACATGGATCATCTCGGCTTCGTTGTTCCAGTCGGTCGAGAGGAACGATCCATTGCCGCCGAAGCCAGCGTTATTCACCAGCACGTCGAGCACGATGCCCGCTTCCTGTAGCTCCTGATACAACTCGCCCGGCGATGCCGGATGTGCCAGATCCTTGGGCGAAATGCGCACCTGAATGGAATGCCGCGACTGCAGCTCGTCGCCAAGCTCGCGCAGAGCGCCGCGATTGCGCGCCACCAGCACCAGCCGGTAGCCGTCGCGGGCAAACAGATGCGCCAACTCCAGCCCGATGCCGCTGGACGCGCCAGTGATCAACGCCGTTCGGGGAGCCAGGAAAGGATTGCTTGCACTCACTCTTCTGTTATAGCGGATTTCGAGGACTTGCTGCAGTGACCGCTACAAGGTGCGCTCGTCGCCGGCTGTCGGCCGAGACGCCTGCTTCATCGCTTCCTCCGGATCGCGTCCAGTCACATCCTTGTACCACCGGGGATGATGCGTCCACGCCCACGCTTCGCTGACGGTGCCGCGAGTCATTGCCTGAATGGTTCCCGGCTCGCCAAAGGTGCTGAGGTAGATGTGGAAGAAGATGCCAAACAGCATGATCAGCGCGGAGACGTCGTGAATCACATAGGCGACGGAGACCGCGATGCGCCCGAAGGTCGTGGGAAACCACATCATCACGCCAGTGATGACGTAAGCAATGGATCCGCAGACGACTTCCCAGAACATCATCTTCTGCCCGCCGTTAAAGAAGCCGGTCTCCGGCGATTCGACCGAATCGGCGCGCGTGACGTAATCCTTGATGTTTTTCATCCAGCGCGAATCGCCCGGCGTCCACGTCATCGCTTGCGCCCAGTTGATCGCTTGCAGCGCGAAGAAGAAGACGAAGCCGATGCCGAACCAGGGATGCAGGAAGCGGGTCATCGCGCCGCCGCCGAACAGCGGCGTGAAGAAGCGGAAGATCCAGGGCAGATAGATTCCAAATCCGGAGAGGAGCGCCAGAAAGAACAAGATGCCGACCATCCAGTGCAGAAAGCGCGTGTACACGGGATGACGCATGAGCTCGCCGGCATAGACCACGGTCTTGCCCAGGCGATCGATGGCGTTGGGACGATGAATGAAACGATCGGCAGAAGTCGCCATCTAGTTCTCCTTTCCTGCGGCGCGGTCGGGTGGGTCGATCTGTTTGATTGGCGGCAGTGGCTGCGTGCGCCGCGGACCTTCGAAGACGTAATGCATCACCACCCCGACAAAGCCGAGCATCGCGCCGAACAACCCGATCGGCTTGAACCACTCTTTCCAAATGGTGAACGCGGCGGAAATCCGCGGCTCCTTCGGGAGGTTGCCGTACTTTTCGGGGTGATTGATGTCGTGCAGAACGTAGATGACGCTGGTGCCGCCGATGGTCGGGGGATCGTACACCCCGGCTTCCTTGAAGCCGGAAACTTCACGCAGCTGCGTGGCACGCTTTTCGGCCAGGAACTTCATGTCGTCTTTGGTGCCGAAGTGCAGGCACCCCGTAGGACAGGCTTTGATGCAGGCGGGCTCCAGACCAGCTCCTACTCTGTCAGAGCAGAGGGTGCACTTGTAAACCTTCTTGGTGGTCTCATCGTACTTCGGAATGTTGAACGGACAGCCAGACACGCAGAACTGGCAGCCGATGCAATTCTCCTGCTGGAAGTCGACGATGCCGTTTTCGTATTGCACGATGGCGCCGTCGGCGGGACACGCGTGCAGGCAGCCGGGATCGGCGCAGTGCATGCACTGATGCTTGCGCATCAGCCACGCAAAGCTGCCGTCGGAGTGCTCATCCTCGTTGAACTTGATGAGGTTCCAGTAATTCCACTGCGTGTCGGGCATGGTCTGGTAGGTGTTGTCGAAGTAGGTCTCGCGGAACGGCATGTCGTTCCACTCCACGCAAGCCACTTCGCACGCCTTGCAGCCGATACACGTCGTGGTATCGATCAGCTTGCAGACCGTGTCTTCACGCTGCGTTCCCTGTCCCGCCACCGGTCCAGGATGGCCCGAGACGCGCTGGATTCGTAATGTGCCGCGATCGCTCATGTCCTGCCTTTCCTATGGCAGTTGCAATCCAAAATCCCTTCGGGTGGAGCACGCCTTCAGGCGTGCATGCACCTTATTCGAATTGTCATAACGACGAGGGCTTCAGCCCGAGGAGGGATCTGCTTTTCGTCGGCAGCGGAACAAGATTCGCCTTAAAGCAGATCCCTCGTCGGCCTAAAGACCTCCTCGTGGTGACAACAACAAAAAGCCTGCTGCGGCGCTGAAGCGCCGCACTACCCGGTCCGGCGCGGCTGAAGCCGCGCCGCTTCAACCCTTCACACCTTCTCCAGCTTCACCAGAAATCCCTTGAACTCCGGCGTGTATGCGTTCGGATCGATGGCCGTCGGGGTCAGCCGATTCGTGGGCATCAGCGAAGTCCTGCCTTCGCTCTCGGAGATCCCTTTGTAACCCCAATGAATCGGAATACCGATCTGGTACGTCTTCTTGCCGTCGACCATCATTGCCTTGATGCGCTTGGTCACCATCGCCTTGGCGATGTAGTCGGCGCGAATGCTGCTCACCTTCACCTTCTCGCCACCGCGAATGCCCATCTGGTCGGCCAGTTCCGCGGGAATCTCCACGAACGGCTCGGGCACCAACTCCACATTCATGGGATTGTTCTTCGTCCAGTAGTGATAATGCTCGGTCAAGCGATACGTCGTGCAGACGATGTTGTAGCCCTCGCCTGGCTTGGCGTATTTGTCCATATCCGTCTTGAACGTCTTCGCCAGAGGATTGGTCGACTGTTGCGGATGAAGCAGATTCGCAACCGGGCTTTCAATCGGCTCGTAAAACTCAGGAATCGGACCATCGGCCATCGCGCCCAGAGGAACAAACAGGCGCCCCACGCCCTCCGGGTTCATGATGAACGGTCCCATGTGCTCTTCCGGCTTGGAGTCAGGCTTGAAGTCGGGAACGTCGTTGCCTACCCACTTGTCCGTGGCCGCGCTCCACCATACTTGCCGGCGCGAGGGATCGTAGGGTTTGCCGGTGAGATCGCACGAGGCGCGGTTGTACAGCACCCGCCGGTTCGCCGGCCACGACCAGCCCCAGTTCGGGTAGATACCCAGACCGGAGGGATCGTCGGTGCCACGGCGCTGCATCATCGGGCCCGCTTCTGTCCACGAGCCGCAATACAGCCAGTTGCCCGACGAGGTGGAACCGTCGTCGCGCAGCGCCGCGAACCCCGGCAATTGCTGTCCGGCTTTCAGCGAAAGATTAAGTTTGTCGTCGCTGATATCGGCCAGCGCCTTGCCGTTGATCTCCTTCGCAACTTCCGCGAGCGAGGGACTCGTCGGGATCGTGTAGTTCCACGTCACGTTCACGACGGGATCGGGGAACTTGCCGCTCTCTTTCTTGTACAGCTCGCGGACGCGCAGGAAGATTTGCGCCAGGATGTCCTGATCCAGCCGGCACGCGGCCGGAGTGGGCAGCGCTGCGTACTTCCATTGAAGCCAGCGCGCCGAATTCACAAACGTCCCGTCCTTCTCGGCGAATCCCGCGCCTGGCAGCTGATACACCGTGGTGTTGATCTGCTTCATTTCCTCCGGTGTCGTGCCCGGCGCCTGCCAGAAGGCGCTGGTTTCGTCGGGATAGATCTCGCATACCACCAGGAAGTCGGCCTTCTTCAGCGCGTCAATGTTCTTCTTCGAATCCGGACCGATCATCACCCCGTTCATGCCGAAGGCGAAGACGCCTTTGACTTTGCCTTCGTACATGTCGTTCCAGTTTTGGACCCAGGAATAGTTGCGGTCGATCTTGGGCAGCCAGTTGAACCCGAAATCGTTCTCCTTGGTCGCGGCCGGCCCATACATCGCCTTCAGGAACGACACCATGAACTTCGGCGTGTTCGACCAGTAGTTGAACGACTCCCAGTCGCCCGGCTTCGATGGCTTCGGGGTGACACGGTCGAGAAACGTCTTCAGATCTTTGTCCGCCGGGCTAGGCATCTTCAGGTAACCGGGTAGAATGTCGAAAATCCCGGCCATATCGGTCGCGCCCTGAATGTTGGAGTGGCCGCGCAGCGCGTTCACGCCGCCACCGGCGCGTCCCACATTTCCCATCAGCAACTGCAGCACGCACGCGCCGCGAATGACCTGCGTGCCGTTGCTGTGCTGTGTCCATCCCACTGCGTAGATGACGGTCGACACCTTCTTCATGTCTCCGTCTTTGCGAACCGAGGTGTACAGATCCCACGCTTTGATCAGTTGCTCCTGTGGGATGCCGGTAATGTTGGCTACCATCTCCGGTGTGTAACGCGAGTACTGCTGCTTCAGCAGTTGGTAGACGCAGCGCGGATGTTGCAGAGAGAGATCGTAGGCGACATTCGGCGGCAGCGATGGAGGAGCGAGAGCGCCGGTCATCGCCTTAGCACCCGCCGGCCCTCCGGCCTGATGGCCCTGCCCTTCAGCATTGGGCGCGTTGCCGCTGTGTTGTCCGGCGGCAGCGTTGCTCTGGATTTCGTGACCCTTGGGCGCACCTTCCGTTGCAACTGCTGCAACCGGAACCGCCTTGCCCGTTTCGTTTCCGCCTTCCTCGTAGTTCCAGGTGCTCTTGTTGTAGGTCTTGGTTGTATCATCGAAGCCGGAGAACAGACCGTCTTCCGGCAGTTTGAATCCGTCTTTGACGACAAACGCGGCGTTGGTGTAGTTGACCAGATACTCGTGCGCGACGCGGTTGTTCTGGATGGCGTAGTAGATCAGGCCGCCGAGAAACGCGAGGTCACTGCCGGCACGAATCTGGCAGAAGATATCGGCTTGCGACGCCGTGCGCGTAAAGCGCGGATCGACCACAATCATCTTGGCGTCGCGATTGCGCTTGGCCTCCACCGGCCACTTGAATCCGCAGGGATGGTTCTCGGCTGGATTACCGCCCATGATCAGCATCATGTCGGTATTCTTCATGTCGACCCAGCCATTGGTCATGGCCCCGCGTCCGAAAGTTGGTCCCAAACTTGAGACCGTGGGGCCGTGTCAAACCCGCGCCTGGTTTTCCAGGCGCACCACCCCCATAGCCCGCATCGTTTTCACGACCAGGTAATTGAACTCATTGGTATCGGTGCAGCCGCCGCTCCAGAACAGCGATTCGCAGCGGTTCACCGTATTGCCCTTCGCGTCCGTCTCCATGAAGCCGGCGTCGCGTGTCTTCTTGGTCCAGACTGCAATTTCTTCGATCGCCTGCTCCCACGTGATGTCTTCCCAGTGATCCGATCCGGGCCGGCGCACCCGCGGGTACAGAATGCGGCGATCGTTCTGGATGTCCTGCTGCAGCGATGAGCCTTTAGGACACAGCGTGCCGCGATTGATGGGGTGATCGGGATCGCCCTCAACATGCACCACCTGCGGCGTGACGTTCTTGGCTTTGTCGCCGATGGTGTGGATGATGACGCCACAGCTCACCGCGCAATAAGGACACGTGCTGCGCGTCTCAGTGGTGCGGGAAATTTTCAGTGCTTGCGCTTGCGCGTGCAGCGGCGTCAGATCGAAGCCGAAGACGGAAAGTCCGACGGCACCCGCCACGCCAGTCTTGACGAAGGTACGTCGCGATACTTCCATTACGCGGTCCTCCCCTGCGGCAAGCCGCGAGTCCAATATGTAGGTAAGGATGCAGTGAGGGACGGAAAGGTACGCCGAATTGCAACGGCGAGAATGGGCATGATCGTTACCAGCTCGGAGCTTACAGCTTGGTAAAACACCCCAATGGAGGGGAAGACTATACCTGCAGAATCCGGGCGTCAACATTTTCCGATGAACGAAATGTTAATTTAACGAAATGTTCAAAAGCCGTTCGCCGTCAGCCCGAAGGGCGTCACTTGTGTCAGCCGTGGGCGTAAGCCCGCGGGTCCGTTGGTTCCACGTGCTGGAGCCGCGGAGCGGCGACACTGCGAACCTTCATCGCCAACTGCTTTCGCTTTCCGATCCACAGGCCGCCGCCATACAATGACCGCAGGGCCCTCCGATGAGCATCATTTTGATTCTCTTGCTGGCGGCAAGTTGCGCACTAATCGGCGGCGGAGTTTCGCTTTTATTTTGCCGCATGCAGAGCGCTGCTCTCGCCGAACGCAAACGCTCGCTCGAACAGGACCTCGCTACCGCCCGCGCTGCCGCCGAACGCCAGGCTTCCGAGATTCGCGCCCTCACCGAGGCGCGATCCGCCCTCGATGCCACCCTCGCCAGCGAACGCCGCGCCACCGAGGAAAAGCAGCGCCTGTTGCAGGATGCTAGCGAACAATTAAAGGCTCAGTTTAAGTCTCTCGCAGCTGCCGCACTCGACAGCAACAATGCTAATTTCCTCCAGCTTGCCAAGAGCGTTCTGCAAAATTATCAAACCCAGGCCGCCGGCGACCTCGCGCAAAAAGAACTCGCCGTGAAAAATCTGGTCGAGCCGATCTCGCAATCGCTCGCCGGAATGAACCAGCAGATTCAGGACCTGGAGAAGGCGCGCGCTGAAGCTTACGGCACGCTCACCTCGCAGGTAGCCTCGCTGCTCGACACCCAAAAGGCGCTGCAGGCCGAAACCGGAAATCTGGTGAAGGCCCTGCGCGAACCGCAGGCACGCGGCCGCTGGGGCGAGCTGCAGCTGCATCGCGTCCTTGAGCTCTCCGGCATGCTGGAGTACTGCGACTTCAAGGAACAGCTTTCCTTCAACGACGACGAGCGCCGCTACCGTCCTGATGTCATCGTCGATCTGCCCGGCGGCAAGCAGGTCGTGGTCGATGCGAAGGTTCCGCTGAGCGCGTATCTGTCCGCGTTGGAAGCGCCGGACGAACTCGGCCGCAACATCTGTCTCGCCGAGCATGCGCGCCAGGTGCGCAATCACATCGATTCGCTCGCCGGCAAAGCCTACTGGTCGCATCTGCCCTGCACGCCGGAGTTCGTCGTGCTGTTCCTGCCCGGCGAAGTTTTCTTCCGCGCGGCGATGGACGCCGACGCCGAGTTGATCGAATACGGCGTCAGCCAGAAAGTCATCGTCACCTCGCCAACCACGCTGATCGCGCTCCTGAAAGCTGTTGCATACGGCTGGAATCAAAAGAACCTTGCCGAGAGCGCGAAGAAAATCAGCGACGCCGGCAAGACGCTCTACGAGCGCCTCTGTACGATGACCGAACATCTGGAGCGAATGGGCAAGCGGCTCGGCGGAGCAGTCGAATCGTACAACGATCTCGTGGCTTCGATGGAGCGCAGGGTTCTCCCCGAGGCGCGCAAGTTCCCCGAGCTCGATCGCTCGCTGGCTGCAGAGTCGTTGCCGGAACTCAAGCAGCTGGAGCGCACTCCGCGCGAGCTGCAAGCACAGGATTGGCAGGAGATGGAGCCCGCCGAACTTCCCTTCGAAGAAGACAAAGCCGACCGCGCGAAGGCCTAGTTGCTCTCAGACAACGGGTGCCCCAGAGCCATGCCCTGAGCTTGCCGAAGGGGCTCGCGGCTTTCGAGACGTGGGCGAGCGAGCCTACGCCCGACGTCAACTCCGCTCTGCAATCTGTGTCTCGCGGTCCTCAACACCATCAATCAACCGCGCATACAATCGCACGACCCGGTCATGCAGCAATCGGCTGAGGTCCTTCCGGTCGCTGAGCGCGCCCACCGTCGCCTCCGAACGCAATCCCGGGTTCTTGTGAAATTCCGGCTCTCTGGGAATCACCGGCTCGCCGAAGATGATCCTGGCGTGAATCGATTTCTTGCCCACCAGATTCCACATGTGCGGCACCAGCGTCATGTCGCCCCACCAGCAGACCTCCTGCGCCGCATCGCCGTCGATGAGCTCATAACGAATCGCGCACGGGGTGATCGGCGCAGACGCGTCAATCGCAGGCTGCAGCATCGTCGAATGGAAACGCAGAATGCGCTGCCCATCTGTTGTCGTGCCCTCCGGAAACAACACCACAGGCACGCCGTTGTGCAGGCTCTCTCCGATGCTCACATTGGCGCGCGCCGCGTCGCTGCGATCATGGCGCCGCACGAAGACCGTCCCCGCCCAGCGCGCATAGCGGCCGAAGATGGGCCACTCCTCGACCTCCGCCTTCGAGACGAACACGCACGGCAGGGCTGCGCTGTAGACGGTAATGTCGAGATAGCTCAGATGATTGCTGACGATGAGGCCGTGGGTGGGAGGACTTCCCTGCACCGACAACTCGACCCCGATCGAACGAATGCCGCGCATGCAGGCTTCGTGCAGCCAGCGCGCACTTGCCGCGCGCGTGGCGCCGGGCGGCAATTCGCGGTGTCGCCATAGTCCAGAGACCGCGACCCACAGAAAGGATGTCATGCGCCCGATCCTGCGCACTTGCCTGAGCAAAGCTCTCATGTTGGGAACGTCGGTCAATGATACCGGGTAGAGCTGGCCCTGAGGGCGAGCATCGCGAGTTCCTCTATTTTGTCATCACGAGGAGGAGGCTGGGTGCGCGATGAGTTTTTGACCCAGCTCCGGTATTACCAGTAAGAATCGATGTTGATCCATCGGCAACGCTGGAACGGAGGCCCATAGTGAACGAGTTCGCTAGCAACGTCGAGCATCATCGCCGCGAGCTGCTGCTCCACTGTTATCGCATGCTCGGCTCTTTGCCGGACGCCGAGGACGCCGTACAGGAAACTTTGCTTCGCGCCTGGCGGTATCGCGACAGCCTGAAGGAAGGTGCGCCGCTGCGCCCGTGGCTGTACCGCGTGGCCACGAACGTCTGCCTCGATGCGATTGCCCGCGATGAGCGGCGGGCGGTGCTCGCGGCCCGGGCGGCGGCGGATGATGGCTGGACCGGGGAGCTGGAGGATGTCGTCTGGCTGGGGCCGATTCCGAACGCAGTACTCGAACCAACCACCCCGCCAGCGAGGACACCGGAGGCGATGACGCTGATGCGCGAAACCATCGAGATCGCCTTTCTGACGGTAATCCAGCTCCTCACACCGCAGCAGCGGGCTGCCTTGATACTGTGCGACGTGCTGGACTGGTCCGCCAAGGACGCGGCCGACCTGCTCGACCTCAGCGTCCCAGCCGTAAACAGTGCATTGCAGCGCGCGCGGGTCAGGCTCCGCGAGCATCTGCCGTCTCGCAAGCCACCGTGGCCCCCCAACGTGGATGCCAGCGCGGCCGAGCTCGACCTGCTAAAGAAATACGTCGAGGCGAGCGAATCGGCGGACTTTCGGGCTTTCGAATCGATCATCCGTGCGGACGCGACCTTCCGCATGCCGCCCGA